>ORJL011554350.1_pt1 | contig 68455 bp, 64 predicted proteins | sample 1779941 | NCBI WGS metagenome assembly ORJL01 (sample SAMEA104232317, study PRJEB22302) | groundwater metagenome | biome: forest; feature: aquifer; material: groundwater | place: USA | collected 2011-08-07 | depth 5.8 m | reverse complement strand
GGGCACGTCTTCAACGACGGACCAAAACCGACCGGCCAGCGCTACTGCATCAATTCCCTTACCCTCGACTTTCAGCAGAAAAAATCCTGATATGCTCGAAGGCTACGAACCATCGCCGGCCGAACTCGGTCTGGCCCAGGATCAACTCGAAGCCATGAGCATTACCGAACGCGAAACCGATCATGGATCGGAACAGGTTGACGCCCACGATCGGGTGACGTATCGGACTGAAACGTGGGGAGAAACGCAACAAGCAACCCAGATCAGGTATCCCGAAGCGGGCGGCTCGGTTGAGAACGGAAAACTTCTGATCGGTCCCGAAGCGGGAAAGGAACTTCGGCGCGAACACCCGGGCACGACCCATGAAATGTCGCTGGTCATTCATGACCCAGATCTTGGTGAAATTCCGCTGAACGTGGAGGCCACACTGACGACGCTCGGTTCAACGGTCGGCCCGGACGAGAAGGTTGTGGAACCTTGGGCGCATTTTGAGGTGACCAATCCGTCCGCTCTTGAGAAGTTCAAGAATATCCCGAATGGACGGCGACAACCCAATGACCGCGGTGAACGCTACAGCGTTCTCGACGGCCAATTCGGCGGCGGACAGACTGTGAAAGTCAACGGCCGCGAGATCGTGATCGAATCAATCGGCCGGTTATCGGTGGTTTTTTCCGCCAGCGGTGAACCGCAACGCTTGACTATCCACAAAATTCGGTGGAAAAATTTTCCAACTGAAAAAAAATAGAAACGTTCATACCCTACAACGGCCACATTGCCCAAACAGGACGGAGGGGGTAGGATAACAGTCGTGGGAGGATTGTAAGCTTCGCCAGCTATGAGCTACCCCTCAGCTTTCGTCATCGTCATCATTAACGCCATTCCCTTGGCCCTGGCCGCGACCGGGCGGTGGGGAACATTTGATGTCCTGGCCGCGTACTGGTGGGTCGGTTTGTGGTTTGCGCTGGCCACGATCGCCAAAGTCATCATCGTCCGGCAATCGGCTACGCCCACCGTCAAAGACGAGTTTGATGTTTTTGATATTCCGGCCGGCGTCTATGTGCCGGTTGTTTTTCTTGCTAGCGCGGTTTCCCTGTGGGGTTTTTGGGCGATTGCCGATCCTGGAACTGCGTTTTTTTCCTGGCCGAATGGTTCGTTGGCCCAGCATATTCTCGCCGAGTTGTTTGCCGATGGAGTTGTGTGGTTTGCGCTCCTCGAGGGGGTGCGGGTGGTCTATTCGCTGACGACGAATTTTATTCAGAATCGCGAGTATCTGCGGGCGCGGATGGTTTTTGAACGCGGCTTGATGCGGATTGTGACGCTTGAACTCTTGGCCGGGGTGCTGGTCGCTACAAGCGTCTCGACTACCTGGTGGCCGTTATGGCTAGCGACCGCCGGTATCGGCCTGACCGATCTCATTGCCCATCTAATTGAACGCGCCCAGGGATCGACGCCCGGGCACCCGTCGACGATTGATTACGGTCGCGGGGGTTAAGGTTGGTTTTCTATGTCCTTGGCGGACAGCCGTTCCTTTTCTTCTTGATAAGAAAAGGAACCAAAAGAATCAAGCGCCGGACAAACTTGCTCCGCTTTGCGGAGCTCAAACAGTGTCCGGCGCAAATTGCATTCCTCTGGGTAAAACAGTATTTTAAGATTTAGCGAGCAATATGCGCGGTAAGCGGTGTTTTTCTATGCGACTCGGTTTTCGTATCAACAAGAACCTCGCCCGTCACTGTTTGACCCCGGGTCGCGGCCTGGGGGAGTTTAACAAGCGAGGCGAATCTTCTTGGTTCTTCTTCTACTCCGCTAACAGAAGAAGAACGACCCCGCGTTAGCGGTAACAATTGCCTGTAAATATTAAAAAAGCCCAGGCTGGTGTCGATGTGATGTCGGGCAGAAGCCTGGGCGATGATCTCGCACAATTATTTTTTGGCGTAGGTGGCTGATCGTCAGCCGGCGTGGTTTGTTTTGGCCGAGGCCACGAGGCCAGCATGGCGCGGTTCACCGTCGGACGGTGAGTCGTTCAGATGCCGGGCAGGCATCTTCGTCATGACGGCTTGTCCGTCAAGCACCTCCTTTCAGCCGGTGGCCGTTTTGTCACCGCTTGATGTCAGTGACAAGCACGTGGCGGTTTCCCTAACGCCATGGCAGTCGGAAAACTGGTGTTCGTTAGGGGTCATCATCATTGTAGATGAGTTCGTCAAGTGATTGCATGGACGGAACCAGCGTCATTCCCACGTGGTCGTGGGCGACTACTGGCAACCGCATGGGTTTCACCTCCCTTCATACACGCGCACGGGCGTGAGTTGACGTTGGGATGGGCGACCTCAAGGGTCGCGAAGAAAAGGAGGCGAAGCGTTCAGCTCCGTGATCAGCCACCAGGGTCGGCGACGGTAGGGTGACCCACTGATCAGTGGTTACCAAAGTTCCCGTGGTGAGTCTTCAATAGTGGGACGAGCTTTTACCCAAGAAGCAACGAGCTACACGCTCATGACCGATAGTTTCGGCTCGCTAAATGGGGATCGGTGTAGTCCCGGGGAACCCTGGCCGAAGGTGCTGAGACGCTCCGCCAAAACAATCAAAATTCAAAGGTACTGAAAAAAGTAGTATACACCTATCAAGAAAAATGTCAACCCGGCTGTGCGATACTGAATTATGAGCCGACTCGCCCAAAAACGGAGACGTAAATATAGACAATCCTGCCGTTCACCATCATCGGTCGAACCGCTGTGCCAACGTGGGTAAAGGTTGAATCGAGCAGGTTTTTTCGGTGTCTGCCGGAGCCGAGCCACGCAGTTACGACCTTATCAGGTGCCGAAAAATTTTTCGCAATATTTTCGCCGGTTTTATTAAAATGAACCGGACCGGCAGACAGCCACGATTGATAGGTTACTCCGGTGGCTGACTGGTGACTGAAATACCCGAAGCGAGCCATGTCTGCGGCCCGACCGACAGCGGCCCGACGCAGAGTAAACGAATTTCGTAACGGTTGCAGATCGGCGTCGTTTCGGGCCTGGTTGATGCTCTGCAGTAGCGCCGCGCCGGTTGGCGCTGCCGCTACAGGTTTGACGAAAACAAAAAAGGCCGCGAAAGTGATGATGATAACGTCGAAGCGGCGCATGGATATAAAGTATATCACAGGTCGTGCTATACTTTGGCTCATGATCCCGTTTTTCTCAAATGGCCTTCTAATCCCGTTAGAAATGAAAAAAACTTTTTTTTCGGAAAAAGCCCCAATCATTAACATAATCTCAACTGTACTGATAGTTCGTTTTCGTTCATTTCTAACGGGACTAACGGGATGATTACCTGGCAGATAAAAAAACTTGTTCCGGCCGCGGTTTTGCCCGCGAAGAAAAATCCGGATGACGCCGGCTGGGATATCATGACGATCGAATCAGCTACGCTTGCGCCCGGAGAGCGGCATACCTTTTTGACTGGGCTCGCCTGTGAATTTCCACCGGAGTACGTCGCGGTCATTAAAGACCGTTCGAGTTTAGGGAGCCGGGGATTGCACGCGCTGGCCGGCGTCATTGACGCCTCATACCGCGGTGAATGGAAAATCGTTCTGCTCAATACCAGCCCCGAACCGATCCATATTTCCGCCGGTGACCGGATTGCGCAATGTCTTATCCTCCCGGTGCCGCCGGTTACTTTGGTTGAAGTTGACGAGTTGAACGATAGCGCCCGGGGCGCCAAGGCTTTTGGGAGTAGTGGGCGGTAGTGGGTTATGTATCCAGCCTTCTCCGGCCAACCTCTCGGCTCTGAGCTCGAGGTCGAAGAGGGGGAGGTGCAGGAGGGGTTTAATACAAAGTTCTCCCAACCACCCCTACCCCTCCTTAGCAAAGGAGGGGGCTGAGCTTTGCTACCCTAATTCATTTGGGTATGAAAAAAACGGCTCACAGGCGAACCGTTGTGCTACTTTGCGGACGGGCGCCGCTTCTTCATGATCTCCTGATACTTCAGGATCGCGGCGTTGCCGGCTTGCAGGCGCTTTGGCCAACCGGCATCGAAATGCTGGGAGGTCGTGCGACCGGAACGAACAGATCGGCGGCGTGCTTGACGTCCAGAACGCGTCGGCTGGTGAGTCATCGGGCCCTCCTGGATGGATGACGTGGCAGGTGACGGTGAGCGATTGCGGTGGTATAGTTACCAGGCTTATCAATCATTGTCAAGCCTATGCCCGAACAGCAAATCCAACTCAAAGCCAGCGACGAGACGCTTCAGGGCCGGTATGCCAACGCAATTCAGATCAGCCACACCAAAGAGGAAGTGGTCTTTGATTTTTTGTCGCTGATGCCGCCCCAGGGCCAACTCGTCAGCCGGGTGATCGTCAGTCCCGGCCACGCCAAACGTTTCCTGGCCGCCTTGCAGGAAAATCTCGGGAAATACGAAAAGCAATTCGGTCCGCTCAGCGCTGAACCAGCGCCAAAACAGGATTTCGGCTTCACCACCTAGTCCAATGATCCCGTTAGAAGCGCACATGAACTCACACCATTCTCATTCAGTCTTGGGCCTATGAATAAAGTTGCTTCTAACGGGATGATTCCCACCGCCTCATCTCCCTGGACGCCGCGATTGTTATGGCTGTGGGCGCCCCAAGTCCTCGGCGCGACGGGGTGGTGGTATATTGTCAGCCATGTCCTGGCTGGACGGGTCAGTTTTTTGGACAGTTCGCCGTCATTGATTATCATGATCGTCATGCTCGGCGTCGTCGGGTTGGGCTGGTGGCTGGGAACGTTGTTGTTCGGCGCGGTCCTATTGCCGTGGCGGAGCTGGCGGATCTTGACGGCGGCGATAGCCTCGCTCCCGGTTTGGTTTTTTTTCCCCATCAGTGTCTGGACGGCGATAACCTGGCTGGTGGTTCTGGCCGGATTGATGTTGGGTCTGGAACAGGCCCATGAGCAAGCCCACAATAGCTTGATTGTTCGCGTCCGCCAGGTCATTGGCGCCTCACTGGGGATCTCGCTTTTGGCCGTCATGCTTGGTACCTCGCTGCTCTATTTTCAACAGTTGCGTCTCTCGACCGCTACGCCCGACGTCCTGGCAAATAATGTCGTCGATCAAGCCGCCACGACGGTTGAGCGCCTCCTGCCGAGCGTGCGATCGGAATACCGGATCGGGATGACGGTTGACGAGATGCTTGGCCTCTTTATTCCTGATTCAGGCGATGTCCTGGCCAATATTGCCCCGACCGGCGGACAGCTTAATCAGGCCCAACAAAATCAATTAAAACAACAACTGGCCGACCGGGGCGTCCCGGTTGAAGAACTCAATCTCAATTTCAGCCAAACTGAAGAGCAGTTGCGGTTGGCGATTGACGCCCAGATAAACCAATTCCGTTTGCAAATCATCACCAATCTCCGAACGCAATTGGGCGAGACGTTGCGGGTCGACCTCAAAGGCGATGAGACGGTCCAGGAAGCGTTGAAACAATATTTCGGCCGGCAGTTCAACGCCTACATCCGCGATTATCTTAACTGGTTGCCGCCGCTCCTGGCGCTCGCCCTGTTCTTCACTCTCCGGTTACTCAGTATCGTTTTCCAATGGGGGATTATCGTCATCGGTTGGGCTTGGTATCGTTTACTTCGATTGACGCGAGTCCTCGGGGTGGTCCATGAAACCGTTCCGGCTGAGCGGTTAAGTTGGAATAAATGAAGCTCCGCCGGTAGGAGCTAACAGTATCTCCAGTTGCACGGTGCGGAGCGAAACTTCCCGCCACCGGACGGGACTGGTGCGCGGATAACATTTTTCCGTCCACGGATCAGAACAAAACTACGCCGATGAGCCAATCAATTGAAGGACAAAGATACCGATCGCGTTGGCCGTAAATGAAATAATAGCAAACCGGGCCGGCCGGATATCGCCGACGCTGAACCAGCCAGCCCCAAGCTCATCCGGAAGTGGTGAAGCAATGATGGCGATACCAATACATTGGTTGACCCAACTCGGCCAGTGCGCCCGGTGGGTCGGAATTTTTTCTTTCAGGGTGGCAAACCAGTGAGCATGGGCGGAGCGGCGAAAGATACTGAACACCGTCAGGTCATAGAGCAATGCTCCCAGCCCGCCGGCCACGGCGACCACCACTGGATTGAAACGGTCGGGCATTTGGAAGAAGATAGCGGTGGCTGTCGCTGACGTCAGATTCATACCATAGAAAATGCCGGCCACGAAGGCCCCCGGATATCCGGCCCGCTCAATATCAATCGCGGCCTGGCGAAGGGGAGGGATACTGAAGACCATTACGGCCAAAAGAATCCCAAGTCCGAAGGCGGCGAAGGCCAGGATTTTACGGCTGGGGCGCATGGCGTATCATCTTCGGCTGGCGCATTAGGCGGAGGGCTATGGCAATCAAGACCGTTAGTCCGTACCCGAACCAGAGATATTTCAGCCCGGTCGACTGAACGTCCGAGCCGAGATTGTAGGAATGGATCCAGGCGGCCGCAAAAACAACATAGTTGAGAATATGAATTTTGCGCCACCATCGAGAAAGTATTTTCCTTTTCATCAACAGCGCGGTGGTGACGGTCAGGAGCATGATAAACAAAGCCGTGTACCCGAAGTAAAGAAACTTAACCTGTTCAGGAGCGACAAAGTCGCGGGCGATGTATGACCGCAGGCCGACCGTGACCAGGAGCAGGGACGGGTGGGTCAGGGCGAACAGCAGCGCGAACAGTCCTTCAGCCCGATGGAACAGAAAAATTTTCGGAAATATTTTCCGCCACAGCGGCAGCAACGAGCCCAGCATCACCTGGAACCAGACCAGGGTAATCGCGTACAGTCCAAAGAGCGGGAAAATACGTCCGGTCCAGTTATGCGCATCGAGTCGATTCAACCACGACAGTCCGCCGCGCTCCGAAAAAAATATCCACCCGGGGGCCAGGAAGATAACCACGTACAACGGCGGGAATATCCAACGCCATTTCGGGTAGTGGGCGACCGGCGTGACTGGGGCGCTGGGGATTGAATCCATAGTCGGGAGTAAATTTGTGCTGGTAGAGTACCCGGTTTTCACTCTTCACGCCACCCGTCCGGCAGGAGTATACTGTAGATCTATGTCACGCCGAACACTTTGGTATGTTGTTAGCGGGCTGGCCGCCGGGCTCGTCCTTGGGGTAGCCTGGGGCCTGTTCTCGCCGAAAACAAGCGAGGCCCCGACCGTCAACACCGCGAATTCCAATACTGCTGCCGGGACGAATACCTCGAACACGAATAGCGCGGCGACGACGGCGCATTTCAGCACGGTCGATCTGCCGGATCGTGACTCCGCCTTTGCGTTTGCGGCGGACATTCCCAGCGCCTGGGCGGTCGAATACGTCAGCGGCAGTCAGGCCATCAATGTTTATGATCCGAAAGGCGCCGGCAGCACCAGCCTGGCCAATTCGAAAATTTTCATGAAGTATTTCCGGGCCTCAACCTTTGAGACCCTGACGACGGTTGATATTCTCAGCCAGCAAGCAACGACCATCAACGGCCGGCCGGCCGTGGTCTACACCATTAAAAAGAAAGTTTCCGTCGCCGACTTCGCGGCCCAGCCGAGTTGGCGTAATGGTGAACATCAGGTGACCGATATTCGCACTACTGATGCTGGTCAGACGATATTTTATGTAGTCGCGAAAGCGCCTGACGTCGGTGACGCGGTCTTTACCGCTTTTCTCGCGTCATTGAAATTCACGGCGACTGACCAAAGCATTGACGTGGTGTATCCGCTCCATGATTTTCTCGCCAGGATAACAAAAAAACATTTCGGACAATACATCACTCCCCAAAACTCTCCGGTCTCCCCGGAGCGTTTTTCGGGTTATCACACGGGGGTTGACGCCGAAGCAAAACCTAATGAAGCGTCGACCGATGTCCCGGTCTATGCCATCGCCCCCGGGACGGTCGTGATGAGCCGGCGGGTGAGCGGTTATGGCGGGGTAGTGATGATCGCCCACCGCGTCGATAACCAAACTGTCACGGCGCTCTATGGCCATCTCGACAGTACTACGGTTACCGTGCAGGTTGGTGATACCGTGGCCGTGGGTCAGCGCTTCGCTGCCCTTGGCGCGGGAGGAACAACTGAGACCGACGGCGAGCGCCAGCACCTCCATTTTGGGTTGTTGTCCGGCTCAAGCACCAACATCAAAGGGTACGTTTCGACGAAAGCAGGCTTAGCGCCATGGGTTGATCCGGTGGCCTGGCTGGCCGATCACGGGGCGATCGAGGTGACAACTCCGTAAAGTTTTGTTATTCTTTAAGCTATGAAAGCGATGTTCTCATCCCCAAAAGTTCAGCTCGGCATTGCCGGGGCGATTATTCTGATCGCCATTATCCTTGGCCTGACCGATTGGCAGCTACCCGGATCAAAGATCACCAACACATCGTCGAACCGATCAACTAACACGAATACCACCGTGGACAACTCCGTGGCAACCATTCTCCCGAGCGACCAGATTACCAACAAGCAGGTGAAGATCGTCACGCCCAAGGGCGAGATCGTTTTTACCCTCGACGCCGCCCAGTCGCCGATTGCGGTCAGCAACTTCGTCACCTTGGCGAACCAGGGGTATTACAACGGCATCAAATGGCACCGGGTGGAAGACTGGGTGATCCAGGGCGGCGACCCGCAGACGAAAGATGCGACCATAGCGCCGAGCGAATGGGGCAAAGGTGGGCCGGGCTACACCATTAAAGATGAGCCGGTCACCGGCGATTATTTGCCCGGGACAGTGGCGATGGCGAAAACCGGACTGCCGAATTCAGCCGGTTCGCAAATCTTCATCATCAAGGTGGCTACGCCCCTGGAAAAAAAATACCAGATCATCGGCCAAGTCACGGCCGGCCTTGACGTCGTTAAAGCGATCGCTGTCGGCGATGCGATGACGACCGTCACCGTTGAACCGGCCAGCTAATGTACTGGCCGCCGGAAGTGAAAGAAAAACTGACGGCTCTCAACGCCGATACCCCGCCGCAATATAAGCGCTACACCGCCGACGCGATCGCGGCCGGCGAGATTCAGGCCAAGAAAGCCGGCCGGACCGAGATGGATGAAGAATCGATGATTCGCGGCTACATTGTCAGCGTCCCGCGGCATTTGCGCGACGGCATTGAAGAACTTCTGACCAATCACAACATCGATTTAACTTATTACCGGCCGACGATGGATGAAGCGAATTTTCCCAATCACTTGCGGAAAAATCCGGTCCCAGTCGCGGCCTCGCCAGCAGCCTAATGTCGGCCACGCCGATCGACCCCCGTCAGCGGAAAGCGATGTACGTCCGGAGTTTTGTTTTTGGCGGGGAAGACAGCCTTGTCTCAACGGTCGGCTTATTGTCGGGCGTGGCGGCGGCCGGCGTCGCCAAAGCCGACATCATCCTGATCGGCACGGTCTTGATTTTTGTTGAGGCCCTGTCGATGGCGGTCGGCACCTTCCTCTCGGAAAATTCGGCTGAAGAGTACTTAGTCAAAAGCGAATTACCCTTACGCTCGTCCGTCACGGCCGGGACAATAATGTTCGGCTCGTACTTCCTCCTCGGCTTTATTCCGCTGACGCCATACTTGCTCTGGCCGGTCAGTGCGGCCTTCAGCGCTTCGATCGGCGCCTCGCTGGTCGCCTTGGCCTTGCTTGGCTGGCTGAGCGGTCGAGAATTTAAAGTTAGTGCCTGGCGCAGCGGGCTGAAAATGTTGATTCTCGGCGGCCTGGCGATCGGGATCGGGATTGTCGTCGGACAGTTGATTCGGTAAGGGGCGGTCGCGCCGCTATGGTTTTTACCAAGCGGTGATTATGGTACACTGTTAGTATGTCACCGCGGAATGAACCATTGAAACAATCCAGTTTATTTGGTGGAACTGCAGCAAAAACCACGTCTCGTAAAACAACCAAGCGGAAGTTGACGGTCCGTTCCCGGGCGCCGGCCAAAACCAGTCGCGCCTCGCCCCAACCGATTACGCCGGCGCCGGGCAAGAAAATCTGGCTGTCGGCCACCGGACTCGAGTCGCAACGCCGCTGTCCGCGCTGTTTTTGGCTGCGCTACAATCTCAAGATCTACCAGCCGGAAGGGATCGTTTCCCGGCTGGCCAATCGCTATGACGTGCTGGTCAAGAAATATTTTGATCTCTATCGCGGCACGCCCGACCTGCCGCCGCTCGTCGCCGGGCACATCCACGGCCGGCTCGAATCGCCGTTTCAGGAAACCTATTTTGTGACCATTAACCAGAAATACGGGTACATGGGCAAACTTGATGAATGCGTCATCGGCGACGACGGGCGCTACATCCCGGTCGACCATAAAACCTCGTCTTCCGACCCCAAGCAAAAAGAGCTTATTCCCGCCTACCAATTCCAACTGGACAGTTACGCCTATCTCTTGCGCCAGAACCGAAAACCGCCGGCCGAAATCGGCCACCTGGTCTATTTTTATCCGGGCGACGGTCAGGCCCTGCATGAAAAATTTCCGATGGAGGTCACCGTCAAAACCCTACCGACAAATCCCGAGCGCGTCCGTCCGGCGATTGACGCCGCGATAAAGGTTCTGGACGGCCCTCTGCCGACCCCGGCGCCAGACTGCCCCTTCTGCGCCTACGTTGAAACGGTAAAAAAGTTTTAAGATGAGCCGCCTACCCCGACGACAAGCCGGCGTCCTCTTGCCGATCAGCGCCTTGCCGAGCGATTTTGGTATTGGCGATTTCGGGCCGTCGGCTCACAAAGTCCTAGCCTGGTTGGCCGCCGCCGGACAATCATATTGGCAACTCCTGCCGCTGACGATTCCCGATAACGTCGGGTCGCCATATGCCTCACCCTCAATGATGGCCGGAAACTGGCTCCTGATCAGTCCGGAACTGCTCGTCCGCGACAAATTTATTCCGGCCAAAGCGTTATCCGCCTGGCGGATGAAAAGTGCGACGGTCAAGTATCACCAAGTGACCGCGGCCAAACGCCAACTCTTGCGGCTGGCCTTTCATCATTTTCTCGAGACCGCGACAGCCGCCCAGCATCGGGAATGGCGGCGGTTTGTTCGCCGTGAAGCCGAGTGGCTTGAACCGGCCGCCTGGTTTCTCGGTTTGAAGCGGGCGTTCCACGGTCAGCCGTGGTGGCAGTGGCCAAAACAATTCCAATCGTGGCCGATAAAAAATCCAGAACGACTGAAACGTTACCGGCCGCAGTATGAATTTCAGACTTGGATGCAGTGGCAATATCATCGGCAGTGGCGCGAACTGCGCCGCGCGGCGAAGAACGTGGGGATTAGATTTATCGGCGATATTCAATTCGGCCCGCCGCTTGACAGCGTCGAAATCTGGTCCCGACCTGAGTTGTTTCTCCTCAACCGCCGCCACCGTCCGGTCGCGGTAGCGGGCGTGCCGCCGGATTACTTCTCGAAACTGGGCCAGCGCTGGGGCACACCGGTCTATCGCTGGTCGGGACATCGCGCCGATCGCTTCCGCTGGTGGCTGACCCGCTTCCGCCTGGCGGCCGATCGCTACGACGTCGTCCGGTTCGATCATTTCCGGGGCCTGGTCGCGACCTGGCATATTCCAGCCAGCCACAAAGACGCCCGGCGCGGTCATTGGGTGGCCAGTCCGGGTCAGGAGATCTGGCGCCGCGTCCGCCGCGGGTTCGGCGGCCGGATCATCGCCGAAGATCTCGGACATTTTTCGTTGAAAGAGGAAAAGCTCCGCCGCGCCTGGCAGACCGACGGCACGCGGGTCTGGCAATTCGGCTGGTCCGGCCTGCCGCACAATGTCCACGCCCCGCACCATATTCCGCAGGATGTGTTTTTTTACAGTTCAATTCATGACACCAACACGACCCTTGGCTGGTGGCGCGACGACGCCCGGCCGTATGAACGGCTCCATGTCCATGAGACGTACGGCCGGATCAACGCCGTAAATTGGGCGGCCATCGTGGCGGTCCTGGCCAGTCAGGCCGACGGCGCGATTGTGCCGATTCAAGATTATCTTGGCCTCGGCAGTGCCGGCCGGATGAACCGTCCTGGCCGGATCAGAGGCAACTGGCAGTGGTGCCTCCCACGACGTGGCCTCACCCCGGCGCTCGCGCACCGCATCAATCGTCTCGTTCGATCATATGGCCGGTAACCACCATTCCCTCGTGGACGCCAAATCCCGATATGGTACACTACCATCCATGAGGGTCGGATTCATTGCGTTCGGATTGTTGCTTGGCTGGTCGGTGATGGCTCATCCGGCGCAGGCCGGCGTGGCGGTGACGTCCGCCAATCGAACGTGGGAAACGTCGGCCAAACTGGGAGCGGTAACGGAACCGATTCAACTTTTTGGCGCGCTTGGGACAACCGGCGATGCCCGTTTTTATCAACTGACGGTGAAAAAAATTGGTACTCTCTCGGCCGCGATTGACGTCCCAGTTTGGGCGGATGAAAAATTTCATCCGCAACTGGTCGTCTATCAGCCCGACTCGGCGACCGTCGGACCGGCCTTACCGATGATCCAGCCGCCGGGAACGATCGCCCTGGTGTATCCGTTAACCGAAAACACCCGCCATTTTGAGGCTTGGACGCAGATTACCACTGTCAAGCGGTTGCAGGCTAAGCTTGATGTACCGGTGACGGGGACGTACTATCTGGCGGTCTACAATGCCGATCGGGCCGGGGGACGATTCCGCTTAACCGTCAGCTCGCCGTCAGCGACAAATTCCGGAGGGATCCTGGCCTGGCCGAAAGGCTGGTGGGTGTCGCAAATGTGGGCGAACCCGACGATCATGACGCTCTTTGCACCGCTGGTTTTGATTGGCATTGTCATGGCGGCTGTTTGGACCGGGACGCACTGGACGCGTCCGGCCGCTCCGGCTCGGCAAAAAAAGCGCAAGTATTAATTCTTTATCGTTCATCGGATGACTACGGCAAATCTTCTTACTCGCGATCCTGGCCGTGTCGGTCAAGCGCTTGATTTACTCGCTGATCAACTCACCGATGGTTGGAATCAAGCCAAGCGGGTAAAAATTCCAGCGAAGTTTCGTTCCGCCCAACGGGTGGTGATTTGCGGCATGGGCGGTTCGCACCTTGGCCCTGACACGCTCCGGTCGGTGTTGGCTGACCGATTGAAAATACCGGTCGAGATTGTCGCCGATTATCGCTTGCCGGCTTGGGTTGATAAAAACGCATTGGTCATCTGCTCAAGTTATTCCGGTTCGACTGAAGAGACGTTGGAGGCCTTGCAGGCGGCCCGTCGACGGGGGTTGAATATTGTGGTTGTAACAAGTGGAGGAAAGCTCGCGAGTGCAGCCAGAAAGTTTCGTCTGCCGGCCTACATCTATAAACCCAATGCAAATCCCTCCGGCCAGCCGCGACTTGGGGTTGCCTATAGTTTAACCGCGACGTTGGCCTGCCTGATGAAAATCGGCGCGGTGAAAATAAAACCGGAAGAAATAGATGTTATGGTCGCCGCCGCGCGTCGTGCGATGAAACGGTATGGACTTAGCGCTTCGAAATCGCCGGCGTTGGAACTCTCCAAGTATTTAAACGGGGGAGTGCCGATGTTGATCGGAGCGGAGTGGATGGCGGGGAATTTGCATACCTGGACGAACCAAATACACGAAAATGCTAAGACCTACGCGGTCTGGTATTGTTTGCCCGATCTTAATCACCATTTGCTTGAGGGGATGCGCAATCGCGCGGTAACAAGAACGATTCGCGCTGTTTTTGTCACTGATCCAGCTTTACATACGCGGACGTTGCGACGTTACGCTCTGACAGCGAAGATTCTCAAGAGACTTGGTGCCCGGGTACAAACTGTCCGGCTTCATGAAAAAGAGCCGCTGGCGAAAGGGATTGAACTTCTCGCTTTCGGCGGGTATGTCAGTTGGTACCTGTCGGCAATGCGGCAGGTTAATCCGGCGCCGATTCCGACGGTGAATGAGTTGAAGGACGCGTTGGCGAAAATATAGCTTCGTAGACCGCCCCTCGTCAGAGTACAACGATGATTCTTTTTTCGTCGTCGACGACTTTCATTTTCGTGAAGGAGGAGGATCAACAACCCCTCCTTGGCAAGGAGGGGTAGAAGTCGAAGCCGCTTGATTTTGATTATCTACCAGTAATCTGACAAGGGGTGATGAAAAATTCCCCGCGGGGCGGTTTGCGAGCTTGACATCTCACGCAAAGGTGTTAGATTGCCCCCAGTGGCTCACTGGCAGAAGAACTGTCCTATCTCGATATAGGTTTGGTTTTTTCATGCCTCGTGGTTAACGGAACGCAGTTTGACAACCGAAGTACAAACGAAAGGAGAAGTACAATGTTTCGGATTCGGGTGTTGTTGGTTGGGGTCTTCCTCGCGATGTTTGCAAACGTCGCGAAGGCGGCCTGGCTTCAGGATGGAACGCCGGTTTGCAATGTAGGCGGAATGCAACATCAACCTAGTATAGTTGAGGATGGGGTTGGAGGAGCAATAATTTCGTGGACAGATCGTCGATATGGATTAGCGACAATCCAGGTGTATGCTCAGCGAATTGACGGGTCCGGAAATACGCTCTGGACTGCTGGGGGAGTTGAATTAACCCCATCATCAGTGACTACCGAACTTAGAGGAGTATCTTCTGATGGTGCTGGTGGAGCGTACATACTAAGGCTCCAAACAAACAATGGGTACAGTGCCTATATCCAAAGAATTACCAGTGCTGGTGAGTTCGCTATTGAGTGGCCATCAATAGGAATTCTACTTGCTACTGGCCCAGAAGTCATGCCAACTGATGTCAAGTCAGATGGTAATGGCGGTGCTTTTGTATCTTGGCACACGAGCACAAATGAAAACTCCGACGTTTTTGTGCAACATGTTACACCATCCGGGGTCATCGCTTCTGGGTGGCCTTCAACCGGTCTCCCTATTACTGCACTAGCAGGTAAGCAAAACAGGCCATTCTTGGCTCCAGACGGAATTGGTGGCACGTACGTTGTATGGGAGGATTGGCGCAACGGCCATTCCAATCTCTACGCACAACGTGTCAGTGCGAACGGTAACCCATATTGGGCGGCAAACGGTATCCCGATTTACATTGCTACTTCTGGGCAATATGGTGGCTACCTGACAGTTTCCGGTGGGCATTTGTATGTTGCTTGGAACGACTATCGGGATGATGGATTCGGGGATGTCTACCTGCAAAGGATTACATCAGCCGGGGCTATCGCAAACGGATGGCCCGTTGATGGACTTCCTCTAGCCATTCAACCACAAGGGCAGTACCTTGGGTGGCCTTCAGGAATTATTCCTGACGGTTTAGGTGGAGTTCTAGTAGCATGGGAGGAACTCAATGCATCTCCTGACTTCCACTACCCAGACGTCTACTTACAACGGATTCAAGCCAATGGATCGCGAGTGACGGGATGGCCGGTTGACGGAATTCCTGTTGCAGTAGCTTCAAACTGTGGTCAACACGTACCCCAACTTGTCTCCGACAAAAATGGAGGGGCGGTTGTCGTTTGGGCCGAGGGGTGTAATGTAGGGGTTTCCGATATTTTTGCCCAACATGTTTTAGGAAATGGCCTGATTGCTCCAGGATGGCCCGGTGTAGGAAAACCTATTTGTACAGTCACAAACGTTCAACAAGAACAAGTTGTTGCGGTTACAGGTCCAGACCATTTCATTGTTGCGTGGAGTGATGCCCGCGAAGATATCAGCTACACAAACTTTGTCAAGGATATCTACGCCCAGCGTGTTCGAATCTCGGATGGGTACATCGCGGATCCAACGCCGAGGCCGGTAGTTCTGGTTCACGGGTACTGTTCGGATGGCTCAATGTGGAACGATTTGGTTCCATATCTCACGGAGCAGGGATTCCAAGCCTATACGATTGACCTCAATCCTGCGAACGAAAGGCCGACTGAACTTGCCGCTCGACTTGCAAAACTCATGGATGGCCCTTTGGCTGGTCGGGAAGTTGACGTCATTGCACATAGTATGGGTGGTCTGGTTACACGGCAATACATTCGCCAGCGCAAGGATCAGTGCAGGATTAAAACCCTAATCACAATGGGTACGCCGCATCACGGGGTAGACCTATTGTCGAGAGCCTTTCGTCACAGAACACTTTACCAGTGGCTCGCCAAAGTCCCGGGTCAAAGCCTCCAATGCTTGCTTACTGGAAACGCCGCAGCTGATCTTGCTACCGGTTCAGATTTTCTCAACAATCTGAATTACGAAACAACTAATCAGGTCGATAAACGACTAGCAAGTTCGCGTGGAGTCCATCCAGGAGAAAGCACGTATGGTGTAGGTGTAAATACCTGGACCCTCGCTGGTACGCAACCGTTTAGCGGATCCGCTTACACCATCACGCAGAGCGCTTGGGGGTTTACCTATCTAAATGATGGCGTTGTAGGTGTTGATGCCGCATTGCTTTGGAACAATCTCAATCGAGCACGTCGAGATTCAGATATGAGTCTCCCACCTCTTCAGCACTTTCCACCGGTGGCGTTGTATGGTGGTTCACGAGCATTTCAAAATGCTCCAGACCTCTTCCCAATCCTCGCCAACATCCTCCGCGGCGTTCCCCCACCAAGCCAACCCAACATGTTGGCCAGAAGCACACAAGAAGCTTCAACCGACAGCGTTCTAACAATCCTTCTCTCCGAAGACGGAACGATTCCGGCAACCCAAGTCACGGAAAAGAGTTTCTCATTGCCGACGACGCCATATGCGCAAATCATGTTCGGCGCCGACAACGCTCTCTTCCGTATCCGCAAGCCGGACGGAACTCTCTTGACTCCCGATGACACTCTCACTGTCGCGGGACTGCACTACGCCGAAGATCAGTCGCTCGGGTTCGGAATCTATGGATTGGATAACCCGACACCCGGAACCTGGTCGGCGGTGTTCGATGTAACAACAGCTTCATCGGCGCAAGAATACGCCCTCTCGGTCGAGGCGGTCGGCACGAAAGAAGTCTCGATCGAAACTCCGATAGGTCTCGTCTACGCACCGGGAGTTACATCGGTGAGAGCGAGTCTCAACGACCTCGGCGTCCCGATGCAGGGAGTTACCTGGACGACGACCGTTATCCGACCGGATAGCACGACGTTCTCGTTCAATCTCTACGATGATGGCGCGCACCAGGATTCTCTGGCGAATGACGGCATCTACGGGTCGGTGTTGAACCTGTCTGGTCAAGCCGGATTCTATCAGATCAACACGACCGGCATTCCACCGGCAGACAGCGTCACCTACAACGGTACAACGCTGGTTGAGTTGGCCAGTTACCACGACCTCGCGATCATCGGCGACATGCGGTTCTCGAAGAACCCTGTGGCAGCTGGAGACAGCGTCGTCATCGGGGCGATGATTAAGAACCTCGGCGTTGATACGGCCGACAGTCTCAAGATCGAATTCTTGGACGGGCAGACTATCTTCGCCACCACCTGGGTCACGAACCTCGCGCCCGGTGCCAGCCAGCTCACCTCCGCGACTTGGCACTCCACGGCTCCGGACACCCATACGGTCAGAGTCCAGATCAATCCCTTCTCGGTCGTTGATGAGGCGAACTACGCCAACAATGGCGTGAGCAAAACCCTCGTCCTCGGCCGAGGCATCTCCGCGGTCGGCACGGATGAGGTTGCACGGCCGCATCTCCAACTCGGACCGATCAGTCCGAACCCGTTCAACCCGATGACGACGATCAATTTCTCGTTGTCGACGGCCGGATCCGCGACGCTACGGGTCTACAATGTCTCAGGCAGGTTGATCTGGTCGTGGCAGTGGCAAAAGCTACAGGCCGGACCGAATTTCGTTCGTTGGGACGGTAAGAGCCAGCACGGGCAGTCTGTTGCTTCCGGAGTCTATTTCTTTAGACTTGAAGCCAACCGGCAAACCCGCACGGCCAAGGCTGTCCTGTTGAAGTAGCTCTTTCCCCCACACCAATCGTGACGGATTGGTGTGGGGGTTTCCTCAACCCCCCATCACGAACAGTGGTGGGGTTTTTTCTATGCCTCAAATATTTAAACCACCCACCGCCCCCCGACAGGGTAGAGCGATGGTCGTATTGCACTATCAGCGTTTTATAATTGGCGATAAAAGGGAGAAACAACAACCCCTCCTTGGCAAGGAGGGGTGGCGACCGAAGCTAGTTAGATCTGAATTGTCCGCCAAATAAATAGCGAGGGTAGGATAGTGATTTTTCCGTGGGGCGGTCCGGGTTGACAATCCCACCCCCTTCTGCTATCCTGTCCCCCAGATGGGAAAAGAAGCTACGATTGCTTTGCCCTCCCGTTAGAAATCTACTCTTGAAGAACTGGGTTGTTCGGATGGCGGAGATCCAGAAAAGGGAATTTCTAACGGGACGGACAACAGCCAGAAGAGTTTCGAAGTCGACCCACGATTACCAAGTAAGAAAGACAAGAAACTCCATGGCGTATAATATGGGCGGTCCTCGCCCCATGGTGGATGTCACCTCGCTCAACTTGACCTGTGCCACCTGTGGCCGGGCCATCACTGAGTTGCCGTTTCAACCGGCGATGAACGAGGATGGTACCCCCCAACGTCCGGTCTACTGTCGCGACCACAAACCGCAACGCAAATCGTTCGGCGGTCCGCGATCATTCTAAGATCCGACTTTACCCAAGGCACCCGGTCCATGATCGGGTGTTTTGTTTTGACCATGTGCTTTTCTGGCCAATACGTAGCACCTGCATCCACCCCCCAGCCCCGTCATCCTGCACGCCCCGCCGGCTGGCGAGGCTCCGCCGCTGGCGGGCCGGGGGAAGCCACGCGCCGTGGCTGAAGGATCTCCTGCCCCGTAAGAAGATTCTTCGGCTCAATGTATTGAGCCTCAGAATGACGGGGTGGGTGGGGCGGGTGTTTTGTTATCCAATGGTATACTGAAGGCATGAAAGCATTGCCAGGGAACACAGCGGTTCGCTCACGAATACTCACTTGGTACGGTCGGGTTGGCCGGGAATTGCCGTGGCGGAAAACGCGGGACCCATATGCGATTGCGGTCTCTGAAGTCATGCTCCAGCAAACGCAGGTTGATCGTGTGAAGCCGAAATTCCTCGCCTGGCGGCGGGCCTGGCCGACGACGAAATCTCTGGCGAAGGCGCCGCTGGCGGAAGTTTTGAAACTCTGGTCAGGTCTTGGATACAACTCACGAGCCATGCGATTACGTTTAGCGGCGCGCGAGGTGATGACCAGACATAACGGACGCTGGCCACGAACCGTTGAAGAACTTCAAGCTCTGCCAGGTTTTGGTCCGTATACGGCCGGCGCGGTCGCGACGTTTGCCTACCGCCAACGCGTCCCCGTCATCGACACGAATATTCGTCGCGTCATGAGTCGGATATTTTTTGGCGCCCGCGGTACGGCAAATGAAAAGGCATTGGTAAAAAAAGTAACTGAGTTATTACCAACCACCCGACCAGATGTCTGGAACCATGCCTTAATGGATCTTGGGGCGATGGTTTGTGTTGCTCGGAAACCAAAGTGTGAAGAATGTCCGGTGAAAAATCTTTGCCGCGCTTATCCGGCGATTCTTGAAAAACAACCGACGGTGAAAAAGTCACCAAAACCGAAATTCGAGATAACTGATCGGTACTGGCGGGGGAGAATCATTGTTGTAGCTACGCAATCTGGTCGAATAACGTTGCCGGAATTGAAACAAAAGATGGTCAAATTCGGTAGTATTAACAGAGCGAGGTTTATTCGAATACTGCACGATTTGGAAAAGGCCGGACTAATAACCTCACCCCTGCCTGCCGGCAGGCAGGGCAGGCGAATGATCTCGATTTCGGACTAATCTGGGCTGAAACTTTGGGTTCTGCACAGCCCGGTGGAAAAATGCCCTTGACTGCTCCGCCGGCCGCAGTACCATTGAGCTACAATTAGCTTTTCATACGAGCCCGACAGCAGATTTTGCGGGCGGCAGCCACTGGCGCACATGCGGACAAAACGCGGCGACGGCTGGTTTTCGTCCACGGCAGTCTGAACGTCGACTCTCCACAACCCCCATTTGGGAAACTCGCCGGCAGTGATGACTCCCTCACCAGGTGCTCAGTGCCGACAGAGTTGGACCGGGTCGGAACGGTCGGGCTGCCATGGATGGGAGTTAGTGACATTGACCCCGTTAGAAGTGGGGTCGTTTTTGAAGTTCCCACACATCAATTGATAAAACGGGAAAAATAATAAAACTTTGCTCCGATCCATTGGGGCTACTTCTAATGGGGTTGACCCGGTACTTCAACAATTACAAAAATACACTCGGGTGATTAGGGGCGATGAGGAAATAAGATCCACCACCATCTAAAGGTAGTACTTGTTGTAGTAGCGGGTTGATTTTTGGCCGGATTTGTTGTATACTCCGGGCAATGTCTGAGAACGAACGACCAGCCTTTCAACAGAAAATGGAAACCCAGGCCGGTGTCGTCCTGGCCGGTTTGTTGTGGTTGGGGGCGCTGGAATGGCTGATCGTCCAGCCGACGATTGGACTCTGGGCGGCCGCCACCGCCGCGGTCTTGATCGTGATGGTTGGCGGATTGTGGCTGAGCATCTACGGTTCACGGTGGCTGCTGATGGTTCATCTGTTTGTCGTCGTCGCCACCTCGGCGACCGCGCTGAGTTTCGTGACGGACCGACTCTGGCAGCACGCGGTCGCGATTGTCGGCGCTGGACTGGTCATCAGCGCCTTCCGCCAGGCCCTCGAACCGGCCGAACAGCACCTGCGCGGCCGCCTAGCCGCCTTCGGGATGACGATCGTCATGTGGTTTGGATGGTTGAGCATTCTGAGCGTCAATGTTTTTACCAACTTGGCGACGTGGTGGCTGATGATCTTCGGCGCTGTCTTGATGACGGGGGTGACCATCGTTGTCTGGGCCGAGGCGGATGTGCCGTGGCGGCGGTTTAGCCGCTGGTTGCCGGTTTGGGCCTTCTGGGGCGCGGAAATGGCTCTGGTCATCTGGTGGTTGCCGACCTCAATCATTGTCAGCAGTATCGTCGCAACGACCATCATTATGCTGTTTCTCCAGGCGATGCGTCATTACTGGCTGGCCACGTGGTCGGCTGATCGCGGCCGGCGCTACGTCGCCGTGGCTGGCGGGATTGTCACCGCCGTCCTCTTAACCGCTCGTTGGGCGTAACCAATTATGAAACCAGCCGTCGCTCCGACCTCCCCGAAAAATAAACCGTCCGCTCCGGTCGCTGAGGTTTGGCAGCATGGGCCAATCCAGCAACCGAATCGTTTGCCCTGGGGGCGGATATTTTTCCTGATCCTCGTCATCAGTTTTATCGTCGGCGTCGGTTTAACGGTCGGGGCGGTCTGGTTCCAGCGGTACGGCCCGACCGGCTGGTGGACCCGCTGGTTGCCGGTGGCGACGACGACCGTGGTCCAACAAACAACCGTTCGCCAAACGAACGACGTCCCGAAAGCCGTTCGCCAGTTCGCCGACAGTCTGGTCGGACTGAGTGTTCGCCACGACCAAGACGTGGCGTACGGCCAAGAAGACATTGTCGGACTGACGGTTCCCTTAAGCGATAACGGCTGGATGCTCACCCTCCACCGCCCGCCGGCGGCTGACCAACCGCCGCTCGTGACCTTACCGGTTCATGACCAGATTCAGGAGATCACGGCCTGGCTGGCCGATCCGTCCTCGCCGCTCGTCTTTGCAAAAATTGCCTCGAGCAACGAATCACCGGCCACCTTCGGCGATATTGCCGACAGCCTTGACCAACCGGTGTGGGTCATTCGCCGCACTATTCGCGACCACGAAATCTTTCCCCGTCGTATCGTCGGCAGTCTCGTTCCGGCCTGGCCGTCGAGTGATCGAATTGAACGGACCTATCAGCTTGATGCGCCGGTCAGCGCCGAAACTGGCGCGGCGGCGGTGAACGCTGCCGGCCAATTGATTGGGTTGCTCAGCGCTGATGGGCATGTCTGGCCGGTGCGGTCAGTCCAACCGTTACTCAAAAACCTCGTCCAACAGGGCCTGATCGAACGAACCAGCCTTGGTATCCGGGCTCGCCGTCAGGATGAATTGGTTATTGCCAGTTTGCCAACGGCCAGCGGCTGGCTGATCGGCGCCGGGACTGACCAAACCGCGGTCGATGATGACAGTGCCGGCGCTCGGGCCGGCCTGAAAACCGGAGACAGTATTCTAGCCATTGACGGGAAGTCCGTCCAAGGCGATCTCTTTGACGCTCTCCAGCGCTGGCAACCGGGCGAAACTGCCCAGTTGACGGTTCAGCGAAACGGGGTCGAGCGTGAATTGACGGTTCAATTTTCCGCCCTCCATCCATGAGGCGGGGGACGATGGGGCTGATCGTTATTCTCGGCGCGTGGTTCATCGCGCCGACTTTTGTTCAGGCCGCCAGCCTCTACCAACCGGATGATGGTTTGGCGATCGACAGCAGTTTGCAAACCTGGGCCAAGGTTGATCGGGTGCCGTTGTCATTGTCGTTAACCGAACGGCAAACCCTCCAACCGGATTATCCTTACCACGTTCTCCTGACGCCGAATGATCCGGAATTTTCACTGCAGTGGAACTTTCAGACGATCAACACCCCGGCCGCTTGGGATTTCGACCAGATCGCGCCGCTCTATGGCGGCGACCCGGGTGTTGTCGTTGCCGTGCTGGATACTGGTCTAGCCTACGAAAACTATCAATCATACGTCGCCACCGCGGAAATTCCGACGAGCCGCGTCTGGACCAATCCAAGTGAAATTGCGGATGGCGTCGATAATGACGGCAACGGCCTGATTGATGATCTGCACGGTTGGGACTTCGTCAACGACGATGCCCACCCGAATGACGATCACGGCCATGGCACGCACGTGTCTGGAACAATTCTTGGCGAGACGAACAACACTCATGCGGTGGCCGGCCTGGCCTGGAATTCAACGGTTATGCCGCTCAAAGTGCTCGATGCCGCGGGAAACGGGGTCACCAGTGAGATCACAGCGGCAATCTACTACGCGATCCAAGCCGGCGCTGATGTTATTAATTTAAGTTTGGGTGGCCAAACCGATGATCCAATTTTACACAAAGCGATTCAAGCCGCGACCAGTCGCGGCGTTATCGTGGTGGTCGCCTCGGGCAATGATGGCGTCGGACAGATCAACTACCCCGGCCGGTACCCGGAGTCTATCGCGGTCGGCGCCACCCAGGTTGATTCGGCCCGGGCCCCATACAGTAATTTTGGAACAAATCTCGATCTGGTCGCGCCCGGCGGGAACGTCACCCTCGACCAGAACAGCGACAGCCAGCCTGACGGCATTGCCCAAGAAACCTGTACCACCTCGGCCTGCAGTGCGCTGGCGACATTTTATTACACCGGGACGTCGCAAGCCGCGGCCCACGTCTCCGGCGCGGTGGCGTTGCTCTTAGCTTGCGGAGCGTCGGCCGGGTCGATTCCGGGTACCCTGTCAAACAGTGCCACTGACCTCGGTCCGGCCGGCTATGACACCGAATACGGGGCCGGACTCCTGAATCTCCAGGCGGCTTTGACCCAGGTCGGTTGTTCGTCGAGCGGACCGGCCGCGCCCGGTGATATCACGGCGACATCGTCAAACTCAACCAGCCGGATCGTCCGCCAACGCGAACCCGCGCCATATATAAAACCGGAATTTTCCTGGTCGGGGACGGCTGGCGCGGTGTATCGTCTGCAGTGGGGCAAACAAGGGGCGACAGCCACGACGACTCTGCAAACCGGCACCAGCTTCAATCCGACCATGACCGCTCAAGGGATATACCAGCTGAATGTGGCCGTTGTTGATGCGCTCGGCCGGGTCTCGGACGCGAAAATTTTTGTCTATCGTTTTCGACGGCCGACGTTGATGCTTGGACAAGCCGGCCGAACGAGCTCAATTGTCCTGACCGATACATCGGGTAAGCCGGTTCGTTCATTGGCTGCTCGGCTCGGCGGTGTTTTGCCAGCCCTGACCGGCCTGGTTGAGAAAAACAATACGGCGAGGGTTGTGCTCAGTGGACGGGGGACCGGGACCAGCCTGAAATTCATGGACACGCTCGGAAAACCGATCGTTTCATTCCAACCCCTCGGGTCGACGCTGATCGGCGGCATATCAACCGCGGCCATCCGTCGCCTGGATCAAGAGACCGTAGTTGCCACCACCGGGACGAGCCAGGGCGGGACCGTTCGGTGGTATACCAGCCGCGGTGTGCGCCTCCGAAGTGTGAAGGTTTTTTCCGGTACGACGAGTGGTTTGACGATCACCAGTGGCGACCTTGATGGCGACGGGACGGATGAATTGCTGATCGCAAAAAATGGCGGCGCTGAGTTGGCCGCCTATGATGCTCTCGGGCGGCGACTGTGGGTGGTTAAGCCGCTGGGTCAATCATTCCATGGCGCCTGGTCGCTGACAACGGTAGACCGTGACCATGATGGGCAAGCCGAAGTTGTGGTCGCCGGTCTCAGCTCAACCGGTAATTCAAAAATTGTACTCGTCTCAAAAACCGGGCGCTCGTTGACTACCTGGACGTTACGGCCGACAACCAACGGGGGGCAGGTTGACTTAACCACCGCTGATCTTGATGGCGACGGCCACCAGGAAATTTTATCATTAACCCGGCGTGGGCGCGGCATTATTGATGTGTGGTCGGCCGCGGGAAAACGATTACGCTCCCTGACGGCCAATCGCGCCACCAATGATTACAGCTTATCTCATCTTGACTGATCATGCGCCAGATCATATCCAACCTTGCCAATCATCCGCTCGTCCCGCGTCGCCGGGTCGCCCGGCAATTTATTAAATTCGCAATGGTTGGGGTGGTCAACACGTCGACGAGTTTTACCATCTATTATCTGACCACCCGATTGCTGGGGGTGCCGCCGCTCGCCGCGAATGCCGTCGCGTTTATCTTCGCCGTGACCGTCAGTTACCTCCTGAACAAGCGCTGGACGTTTCGTGATACGCGGCGCGCCTCGGCTCGTCAATACAGCAAATTTGTCAGTATCAACATTGTCGGTTTGATACTCTCCGAACTCATCATTGCGGTCCTGCACCATGGTCTCGGTTGGAATGATATCCTGGCATTTTTCGGGGCCGTCCTGATCGTCATGTTTTGGAATTTCGGGGCGAATAAACTCTGGACATTTTCGGGGGGTTCGAGGGTTGTGCCGATACCGCCGCCTGGGGAATAGAAAAACCGCAGGGACGGGGGTGCGCCACCCCGATGCTCCGCATCACCCCTCCATATAAATGGAGGGAACAGGCGGAATGATTATTACTAGTTTTAGAACGGAGAGGTTGGCCCTGCCCGTAGGCGGGCAGGAGCCCAAAGCCTTGTTTAAGGTAAATGCAGTCGCGCCTCCGTACCTAAGGAGGGGACGGCTACGTGTCAGGGCAATACGTTCAAAAAATCACAAAACACCCACCCGGGTAGTACCAGGGTTATGCTAGAAGCGCGACCTCTTGTTCTGTGACGACTCCTTTTAATTCCTGATGCCGGACCATGGTGATTTTTAGGCAGCGGTCGACTGACGACTGGAGATCAGAGAATTTATTGGTCAAGCGGTCCTCCGATTCGCCGATCCTCGTAATCATCCGACTCTCGAGCTTAACTAGGTCCGACTTAACCTCGGTTATATCGTCCTTAACCTCGTTTATATCATCCTTAGTGGCAAACGCTTTCAGATCATCCTTAGTGGCAAAGACTTTTCGCTGGACGTCCGTTAGTTTCTTGATATCCTGGTCAGTTAACATATAACAAAGACTACGCCAAGAATCCTAGCCTGTCAATCCCAAGCGTTGATTCCGACGGTGAATAAGCTGAAAGATGTGTTGGCGGGGACGTAAGCCGCTTCCTGAGGCTCTCGAAGGATGCGGCAGGACATAAAAACGACCCGCATGGTTCGAGAACCTCACCAAGCGGGGACCCGCACTCTCGGGGCTTGCCAATCACTACCATTTTCAGTATAATCTGACGGTCAATGATGAATCTCTGAGCCCATCTCATGACCCTCTCGATCATTATTCCAGCCTATAATGAGGCTGAACGTCTACCGTCGGCACTTGCGGCGATTAAGGCTTATGCCGAGACTTCAGCGCATCAAATTGAAGTGATTGTGGTCGATGACGGCTCAACCGACGCAACTGCCGAGATCGTCCGGAATAGCCCAATACCAGCCCGCTTGATTCAACAGCCCCATAATATGGGCAAAGGCGCGGCGGTTCGGACGGGCATGCTTGCGGCGACCGGAGAATGGCGGTATTCCTGCGATGCCGATCTATCAACCCCCATTGATGAACTTGACCACCTCCTGACCTTTACCGATCGCGCCGATGTCATCATTGGTTCCCGCCGAATGCCCGGGGCACAAGTCCTAAAAGCTCAACGCTGGTGGAAGGTCTGGCTCGGTCAACTCGGGAATGTCGCGATTCAGGCCTTGGCGGTTCGCGGTATTCACGATACCCAGTGCGGATTCAAATTATTTCATCGCAAGACCATGCCAGTCTTCACCCTCCAGCGAACCAATCGCTTCGGCTATGATTTCGAGGTGTTGTATCTCGTCCGCTGTGGCGGTTGGCGATTGTTGGAAGTGCCGGTCCGATGGACGAACGATACCCGGAGTACCGTCACCGGCCGCGATTATTTCATCACCCTCGGCGAATTATTGAAACTCCAGTGGAATCGCTGGCGCGGATACTATACGTTTAAGACTTAACTCATCCCAATGACTACGAGACAGCCAATGTTCGATAAAAAAAATATCGTCGTGACCCCGAAGCAGATTCTGGCGAATTGCTACGGGGCAGGCCGGCTACAATTAAGGAAATAACAATGACAACAAGACAGCCAATGTTTGATAAGAAAAACATCGTCGTTACGGGAGGCGCCGGGTTTTTGGGTTCGCACCTCTGCGACCTGCTGGTCCAAAAACATAAGGTTATTTGCATCGATAATTTCAGCACTGGCCAGGAAGAGAATATCCACCATCTTCTTTCCAACCCCAATTTTGAGTTTGTCCGACATGACTTAAGCGAGCCGCTCGACTTGACCGCCCTGAAAGAACTCCGCGTTTTCCAAGTGCCGTTCCAGGGTATCCAAGAGATCTACCACCTCGCCTCACCGGCATCGCCCAAGGATTACATCAAAATGTCCATCGAAACCTTACTGGCGAACTCGCACGCCACCAAGCACGTTCTCGATATGGCCAAAGCCTACGGGGCGAAAATCCTGCTCCTCTCGAGCGGATCAATCTACGGCGAGCCACGCGGAGCTGTTCCGTTTCCGGAGAACGATTGGGGTTACGTCGACCCGGTTGGTCCGCGCTCTCCGTATCAGGAAGGGAAACGGTTTGCCGAAGCGTTGACGACCGCCTACCGCAAGCGGTACAACCTCGATGCGAAAATCGTCCGGCTCTTTAACACCTATGGGCCGCGAATGCGTTTGACCGATGGACGGATGGTCCCGGAGTTCATCCGCGCCGCTTTGATGAACCAGCCGATTACGATTCACGGTAACCGTCAGGACGTTAGCACGTTTTGTTACGTCAGCGACGCCCTTGAGGCGATTATCCGGATGATGCAATCGCATGAAACCGGCCCGATGAACATCGGCAATCCAGAGCAATATACCGTCTATGATGTCGCCCAAAAAGTCATCGCCTTAGCCGGCAGTCGGCCGGATGTCCGTTTTGAACCCCCGGTCGAGCAAACGACGAAGCAGGGTCTGCCGAGCATCCGCCAGGCCCGGGAAATCCTCGGCTGGTTCCCGGTCGTGCCGTTGGATGAAGGTCTGAAACGGACGATGGATTTCATGCGCGGACTGCGCATCGTCAATCTTGAATCCTACGCGACTGATATTGAGGAGGGGAATGAGTAGGGTAATTGTCACGGGCGGGGCGGGGTTCACCCAGCACCACCTGTAAAAATGTCACCTTGCACACGATGATTATGACTAAACTACTACCCCTGATAAGTACATGAGCCGTGTGTTAGTTACAGGTGGTGCTGGGTTTATCGGGTCACACCTCGTTGATGCTCTTGTGGCTGATCGTCATAGGGTAACCGTCGTTGATGATTTATCTTCTGGCCGACGCGAGAATGTTCCTGATGGGGTCGAGCTGATTCGCGAAGATATCCGATCTTCGCAGATGAAAGATGTCTGGCGGGACGTTCGACCGGAATATGTTTTTCACCTGGCGGCCCAAAAAAATGTCAGAGCCTCGGTTGAAGATCCGTTATTTGATGCGGATGTGAACATAACCGGTTCCTTGAATATCATTGAGCTCTCAAGACAGTACCATGTGAAGAAGTTTATTTTTTCTTCAACCGGCGGGGCGATCTACGGTGATAACGTGAAATTACCAACTCCTGAGACTGCTGTACCTCGACCCGAATCACCCTACGGGATTGCAAAATATACGATTGAACAATATCTTAATTATTTTCGGAAGTATCGAGGACTCAACAATGTTTCTTTACGATACGCCAATGTCTACGGGCCACGCCAGGATCCGAAAGGGGAAGCAGGCGTCGTCGCCATCTTTGCCCAACGAATTCTTCGTGGCCAGCCGTTGTTGATTAATGGGAATGGCCGGCAAACTCGTGACTATGCCTACGTCGCTGATGTTGTCCAAGCAAATCTTGCGGTCATGAAGCAGAGTAGGGCAGTCAGTGAAATAAATATTGGTACCGGTAAGCAAACATCGGTCAACGATCTAGCGAAAAAACTGGTTCGTATAACAAAGGTAAAAACAAAAACACAGCATCATCGGGCAATTCCCGGTGAGTTGATGAAAAGCGCGTTGAATCAGACTCGGGCAAAAAAGGTTTTACATTGGAAACCTTTTACTGACTTGGAAACCGGATTACGGCAGACCTGGGATTGGGCGAAAGTGGGATTAAAATAGATAATTTTCTTGATATGCCAAAAAAGAAGAGGCTAAAGGAAAAAGTAGTTGTTGTCGGTCTTGGGTATGTTGGCTTACCGCTAGCCGTATTAGCCGCGCAAAAAGGCTATCGGGTGACGGGCATAGATCATAATTTCCCGCGTGTTCGCAAACTCCAAAAGGGCATCAATACATTGCCAGAGGAAACCCGAATTGCAGAGGGCGTGAAAAAAAAGGTTTTTACCGCAACGACAAAAACCGAGGCGCTGCGATCGGTCGATATTGTCATCATATGCGTCCCAACTCCAGTTGACCACTTCTATAAGCCGGACCTCAAACCAGTCATAACGGCCAGTCAAACGATTGCAAAAAACCTTCGGCGTGGTCAGTTAATTATTCTTGAATCAACGGTGAACCCGGGCGTCTCCGAGGAAATTGTTTTACCGATTCTCGAAAAGACCGGTTTGAAGGCTGGGCGTGATTTCGATTTGGCCCATTGCCCGGAACGCATTAATCCGGGTGATCCAAAATGGCACGTGGGAAATATTCCCCGTTGCGTTGGAGCAACAAGCGCTAGAGGAGCAAAGCGGGCCGCTGCGTTTTACCGCAGTATTATTACCGGCGAAGTTCGAATAATGAAATCGCTCAAAGAGGCAGAAGCGACGAAAATTATCGAAAATTCATTTCGCGATATTAATATAGCGTTTGTCAATGAGTTAGCTAGGTCGTTCGATGCGCTCGGGATTGACCTCTATGACGTCATCCAGGGAGCTTCAAACAAACCGTTCGCGTTTATGCCGCACTGGCCATCGATTGGGGTGGGCGGCCATTGTATTCCAGTCGATCCGTATTATCTCATCGAGCGTGCTTGGCAGGCCGGGTTCGATCACAAATTTCTTCGCCTCGCCAGAGAAATAAATAATGGCATGCCGGCGTACGCGGTTGATCAATTACAACGATTACTCAATAACCGACAGTTGCCCTTGGCCGGTACGAAAGTTGCGCTTCTGGGTCTTTCTTATAAGGCGAATGTCGGCGACATTCGCGAAAGTCCATCGCTAAAGGTTTTAGCGCTGTTGAAGGAACGCCGGGCAGACGTTATTGTTTATGATCCATACTTTCCTGACCAATCAACTGTGCCCAATCTAGCAACCGCGCTGAAAAAAGCGACTGCCGTGGTTCTCGCTACCAACCATCGGGAGTTCGTCTCGCTGACGGCGAAAGACCTAAAAAAGAATGGAGTCCGAGTCGTGGTTGATGGAAAAAATTGTCTCAACAAGAACGACATTGAAAAAGCTGGGATTCTCTATAAAGGGATTGGACGATGAAAACTTTCGCGGTTATTCCTGCCTTCAATGAATCGACGAGGCTGGCGGCTGTCGTTAGCGGCGCTTTAACTCATGTCGACAAGGTCATCGTCGTTGATGATGGTTCAAACAAATCGCTCCAATCGCTCTTGCCGGAAAATGAAAAAGTAATTTTTCTGCGACACCCGATAAACCTCGGAAAAGGCGCGGCGATGAAAACCGGAGTTGAGGCCGGCCTTCGCCTGGGAGCGGAAATTATTGTTTTCCTTGATGGCGATGGTCAACATGACCCGTCAGAAATACCCCAGCTGAAGGAGCCGATCGTTTCTGGTCGGAATGATGTCGTTTTCGGAATCCGGAACTTCCAAAAAGCCATGCCGTTCGTATCTAGGTTGGGGAATATGTTTTTAACTCGGATGGCCAGTCTCCTCTTCCGTATTTATATCCGCGACACCCAGTCCGGATTTCGAGCTTTTGACATTCGGACGTACCCAAAATTGTATTGGGGTTCGGCTCGATACGCGGTGGAAACGGAAATGGTCGTTAATGCTGGAAAACATCATTTGCGGTGGACCGAGGTTCCGATTACCACCATCTACCATGACAAATATCGGGGAACAACAGTACTTGATGGGGTTAGGATATTTCTTAATATGATTGCTTGGAGGTTACAATGATCGGAATCCAAATTGGTGCGATATTGTTTGCGTTGTTGATGTTTTATTTCACGTACCTCCATTATCGACGCCGGGAATTCTCCGTCTACGAGTTTTCTTTTTGGCTCGCCCTCTGGGTTGGTTTGGTCGGCGTGGTCATCTTCCCGCAAAGCGTCGATTTTCTTCTCCGGGCTTTCAGTATCAACCGGACTTTTGACTTCATCGTCGTGGTCGGTATCGGGGTGCTATTTGGGATAACGTTCCGCAACTATGTTCTGCTTCGCCGGCTCGACCGCCGACTCGAACAGTACGCGCGACGCGACGCCCTCAAGGACCTCGACAAAAAATAATGAAGGTGCTGCTGATCGCCCCGTATTTTTTTGAGCGTCACCGCTGGATGATCAGCGCTTATAAAACTGCCCTGGCTTTAGCCAAGCGGATGGATGTGGTGGTTTTAACCGCCGGGAAACCAGCCGAAGAACAATTTGGACCAAGTCTTAGAATTTACCGTTCGCCAGACTGGTTCTTGCCCGATCCGGTGAATTACAGCATTGTCCCGGGGCTAATTCCTGCGTTGGAACGGGTTATCCGTAAAGAAAAACCGGATGTTTTTTTAATCAACAAACACATGTTCTTCACGTCGTTTGCCGTTTGGTGGTTGCGGTTACGCGGTAAGAAAGTAATCTTGGCAACCGATACGTTTCCCGGTATGAATTGGCATCCGCGGCATCCGCTCGTGAAAGTCGTCATGACGATTTATGCATACCTGCTCGGTTGGCCCATCCTGCGGGCGGCCAATAAAGTAATTCTTTTCCATGAGGGACTTATTCCAGTCGCGAAACGGTTGGGTTTGAAATATCGGGTTATTCACAATGGGGTCGATCAAGAATTGATTGATGACGCGATTCCGGCCGCAGATATTCGGGCTGAAGGAATTATCAATGTCGCTTATATCGGACGGATGGAGACCATCAAAGGCTATGACGATTTACTGGCGGTCGCCCAGGATGTCGCCCCGCGGTATCCGCATGTTCGGTTTCTTTTCGTTGGATCGCACCATGGCAAGGATGACTTCGTGGCTAAGGTGAGCAGTCCCCAGATCAAGTTTACCGGTCATCGGGATGATATCCCAGCCATCCTCAAGGCGATCGACATCTTCGTTTTACCCTCATATTCGGAAGGCTTGCCGAATGCGCTGATGGAGGCGATGGCCGCCGGCCGGGCCTGCGTCGCTTCGGCCGTCGGCGGGGTGAAAACACTGATCCAGGACGGTCAGAACGGCCTGCTGTTTACCGCCGGCGACCGCCACCAGCTTGCGCAAAAAATTGAACTACTGATCAACGATAAAGATCTATGCACACGCCTCGGCGCGGCCGCCCAGAAGACCATTCGCTCGTCATACGACTGGGCGACTATTGCCGATCAGTATGAAAGTTTATTTAAGGAATATTCACCAGCTACCGTTTGATCTATGTGCGGAATAGTCGGTAAACTCTATTTACACGGGCAACAACAGGTTGATGAAGGTTTGATCCGGTCAATGGCTGACCGTATCGCGCATCGCGGTCCGGATGATCATGGTTATTTCGTTCGCGGGCCAGTCGGGCTGGGACACCGCCGGTTGGCGATTATCGATCTAACCCCGACCGGGCACCAGCCGATGTCGAATGCTGCCGGCACGGTCTGGATAGTTTTCAACGGCGAAATTTACAATTTTAAGGAATTGCGGGCCGAACTGGCCGGGCAGGGAGTATCGTTTCGCTCGAATAGCGACACCGAAGTCATTATCGTCCTGTATGAAAAATATGGCGAACAATGCCTCCAGCATCTACGCGGACAGTTTGCCTTTGCCCTCTGGGACGAACCTCATCAGAAATTGTTCCTGGCCCGCGACCGCGTCGGCAAAAAGCCACTGAAGTATTTCATGAATGACGAGATGATCGTCTTTGGGTCAGAGCTAAAAGCTTTCTTTGCCGATCCAGCTGTGCCGCGGGAACCGGATAACGTCGCGATCCATCACTATCTATCATTTCAATACGTTCCGGCGCCCATGACCGGATTTAAGGGGATCAAGAAGCTTCCGCCAGCTCACTATATGACCATCGAGAAAGGGCGGGTGAAGATCAAGCGATATTGGGATCTTTCGTACTCACACCAGGAGGAGCGCCCTGAATCGGAATGGCGGGCCATGATACTGCAAGAACTTGAAGAAGCAACCCGCCTACGAATGATATCCGACGTTCCGATTGGCGCCTTCTTGTCCGGCGGCGTTGACTCCAGCGCGGTCGTGGCGATGATGGCGAAACTCTCATCGCAACCGGTCAAAACCTTCTCGATTGGCTTCCCGGAAAAGTCTCACAATGAACTGCCGTATGCGAAGCAAGTCGCCCAGCTTTTTGGGACCGAGCACACTGAATTTGTCGTCGAACCGCATGCCCTTGATATTCTCCCGAAACTGATCTACCACTTTGAGGAACCGTACGCCGATTCCTCGGCTGTGCCGACTTACTATGTTTCGCAATTAACCCGCCAACATGTCACGGTGGTCCTGAATGGGGATGGCGGCGATGAAAATTTCGCCGGGTATGGGCGTTACAATATTCAAAAATTCGCCGCCCAGTACGACCGAGTTCCACCAGTTATTCGCCGCCAGCTCATTCACCGGGCGACTGTTGCGGCCGCGAAGCTCATGAAATCAACATTCTTCGATCGGGCGGAGCGTTTTAGCGCGAGTTTTTCCGATGGCCGGGCCCGCCGGTATCTCGAGTACATTTGTTATTTTAATGAATTACAGAAACAGGCTCTTTATACACCTCAGTTTGCGGCCAAAGTTGCTGGTCACGATTCCCGTGACCTGGTTGAAGCACTGTTTGCTTCAGCCGGAACGAATGACCCAGTCGATCAAGCCCTCTCGGTTGACTTCCACTCCTACTTGCCTGACGATCTTCTGGTTAAAGTTGATATCGCCTCAATGTCGGTCGCGCTTGAAGGCCGGTCCCCGCTACTCGACCATAAATTTCTCGAAATGGCCGCGAGGATACCTTCCCGGTTAAAAATCCACGGCCGTGACAAAAAATATATCTTTAAAAAAGCGCTCCGCGGTATTCTCCCTGATGATATCCTGTACCGTCAGAAAATGGGCTTCGGGGTGCCGATTGAGCACTGGTTTCGCGGAGAGCTACGCGGATTTGTTCGTGAGCGACTCCTTGGGGGTTCGGCCGTGAAGCGGGGGATATTCAGAACCGAAGCAGTGGAAGCGCTGATTAACGAGCACCAAAATACTCGGATTAATCATGCTCATCAATTGTGGGCCCTGTTAACCCTAGAAATGTGGTACCAAACATTCATCGATTATAAGCCAACGACTGTCCATCAGCACGTCTAACTAACCTTATCCAGGAATGCATACCCGTCTACTCAAGTATCTCATTTGCCTCGAATGTAGTGGACCGCTGGAGGTCTCCGCGTTTGAAACCGATGACCAGGGGACGATCCGTAGCGGGCTTTTACTTTCAAGCTGTGGCCAGTGGTACCCGATCATCCACGGCGTTCCACGAATGTTTCCCCGACATATGTTTGAAGAGTACGTTCTTATCCGTCAACATTCCTTTCTTGAATCGTGGTCGAAGGAAATCCCCAACAATATTCGCGATTCATGGACCGCGAAACTAAAAACACACCCGACGAAGGATCTTAAGCATAAGACGGCCGAAAGTTTCGGATTTGAATGGAAAAGATTCAACAAGATGTTCGATAGTTATCGTCAAAATTTCCTAAACTACGTTCAACCATTCACCGAACAATCGTTTATCAATAAGGTGGTGCTAGACGCCGGTTGCGGCGTTGGCCGCCACACATACTGGGCGGCAAAATTCGGCGCCCAAGATGTCATCGGACTTGATTTAAGCGATGCGGTTGAACCGGCCGAGAAGAATTGCCGATCACTGGAAAACGCCCATATCGTGCAGGGTGACATATATAATATGCCCTTCCAGAAACCCTTTGACTTTTCTATGTCGATTGGTGTTCTCCACCATCTCCCAGAACCGGAAAAAGGATTTCAAAGCATTTTATCTCACACGAAGTCTGGCGGTGTGGCTCTTATTTGGGTGTATGGCCGTCAGCACAACGACGCCGCGGTGTATATCTATGAACCGATCCGCAAAGTGACGAGGCATATTCCGAAACGATGGCTGGTGCCGCTATGTTACCCGTTCGCTGGAATGGTGGAAGGATTGAATCTGGTGGCGAATGGACTTGAGCGCACACCCGGCATGAAGAACATCGGCCGCCGCATCCCTTTTCAATACTATCGGCAATTTCCGTTCGAAGTGAAGTTAAACGACGCCTTCGATGTACTGGCTACTCCGAAAAGCCGTTATTACCCGATTGACGCTATCCGCGGCTGGTTTGAACGCGCCCAATTAACCGACCCAAAATTAGAATTCCTCAGGAAAAAGAGCATTATTGCCTACGCGCGTTTATCATGAAGAACGCTATGGCTGGCCGGCCCCGCCCGCGAATTGCGATTTGGAACTCTCCTCGAGCTGGCGGGCCACTCCGTTGGTCTCGTGACCTACAATCGCAAATTAACGCCTCGGGCCAGTATGAGGCCAACCTAGTCACGAATCCGCTATCTCTAGCGGTCGGGCATATTCTTCCCCAAGCTGAACTTATCCATGCGGCCGTGCCAGTCACCTACCGCTTTTGGCGTCGACCGCTAGTCCTGACGGTCAAAGGGGATTACACCATCGAAAAAAATATCTGGCGGTCGCTCTACCCTCGCGCTATCCGTATGGCCGACATCGTTACGGTCCCTAGCCAGTACTTAAAAGAACGTATTCCGGAGCTTGCCAAGGCAACAGTTATTCCCAATGCGGTTGATTTGGAGCAGTTTACTGTTTCTGATACGCCAACTCATAACCCGTTTAAAATACTTGTGGTTACTAATTTCTGGTTTCCAGAGAAAGCCCGGGGAGTTGAACAACTGTTGGCGCTTATTAAGCAGGCATTATCAAAAGGAGTCACGACGAATTGTGAGGTGACTATAGTTGGTGACGGGGCTTGGCTTGAAAAAGTAAAGCAACAAGCGAGGCAGTATACATTCAAAATTACTTTTGCGGGGTGGTCGGATCCACGGACATTTTTCCCAACGACCAATTTATTTTTATACTATTCGTATCACGACAATATGCCGAATGCCGTATTGGAAGCGATGGCCGCTGGATTGCCGGTATTAACCAATCGAGTCGGGGCAATTGATGAGATGATAACGTCGGGTGTAGATGGCATCATTGTTGATACTCCAGAACGGTATCAGAGGGCATTAGTAAATTTATTGTCCGATAGTGCGTTACGTCGAAGTATTGGCCGAGCTGCACGAACAACGATCGAACAGCGGTTTTCCTGGTCAACCGTTGTGCAGCGGTATCTTGCCATCTACCGGAAACTGCTTCTATGACGAAACCATCGATTATCAATAATCTTCGAGAAACTCGCCTACGGACTTGGATTTCGATTTTCACGCTCGTCCTAGTTGTTGCGATCACGGCGCTCTATCGGTTTTACCAGCCGGTCACACATCCCGCGCTTCTGCAGTTCGACATTTTTGACTGGATGAACAGGTCTCGGGAGTTGATCCTATTCGGAAAAATGACAGCCCTGACGACATTGTGGGTTTTTCCAACGTTCAATGCCTGGGTAGCTCGTCTCTTTGACGGCGACTTATTTTCCGTATACCTGTACTCAGGGGCCGTTTTAACCACGTTGAACGTCGTCCTCTTAGCGATGAGTGCGCGACTGCTGTGGCCAAAACGCGTGTTTCCGACTGTCATCCTGATTTTGTTTTACGGCCTCAATACCCAACTTCTCGCTCGGTCGGTAAATTATCTTCCGGAAACTATGACGTATAGTTTTGGGCTAGCGCTAGTCTACTGCTACTTGTGCCTATTTCTTCGCCGAAGTTGGCAAGTGATACCAGTCATACTCATTCTTTCATATCTCTTCTACCATCTTCACCAAAGCGGTCTTAACTTCTTCGCGTTTACTGCTTTGGTATTATTTTCCTATGTCGTTTGGCTTGTGCCGCTCCGGAAACGCTGGCGGACGCTTATTATCAGTGGTTGCTTTGGGGTGTTAGCAGGACTTTTAGCAATCGTCACGGCACTCCGACAGCAATTTATCTATTTTCTTCAAGGCAGTAAAAACGTTGACACGGCTTTTCAAGGGGAAGCCATTCCAATCCAACAGATCGTGAGTGACTACCCACTCCCATTCGTTGCGTTTTTGGGGATTGGTGTATACCTTATTCTTTTAAAAACGTTTCGAAAAAATACCAGGGGCGTTCGACTGAGCTACGTCATGTTACTTGGGATTGCAACGTTTTATTTCGCGTTCTTGTATGTGCTTCCGAATGCCGGATTGTATAGCCTGATCCCCTGGCGATTTTACACCTGGTTCAGTCTCTACGGAATTTTTGTTGCGACGGTAGGCGGCGTCGCTTTCTTCGATCGATTTCGGCTCCAGCGGGGGATTATTGTGACGTCGCTGCTTTTAATATCGTTTACGATGTTTCATGGGTCGCTCATCTCCGACAACATGTTCACCGCTGATAAAAGCACATTACGTGACATAAAGAACATCACTATACCAGAAGGTGTTGTTATCACGACCAATGCAAATTATCTGCAAACACGATATGCTCTAGCCGAACAACGTACATACGTGACGTATCATGGACCGGAAATATTCAATATAAAAGATCCAGCCCTGACTCGTGATACTTTACGAGGTCTATATGGTCAACAGGATATTTTTATCTTGGTTTCATTGTACCAGCTTCGTCAAAAGCCGAGTTCGATTGACTATTGGAATAACAGTGCACAGACGCAAATGGATACAAGTGTTTTTCAAAACCCTGATACCTTTGAAATAGTGAAGAAAACTCCAAATATACTATTGGTCAAATTACGTTCGTGAGAATGCCTCAGGCACCACTAATTTCAATATTAGTCGTAATGTATAATGCAGAGAAATATATTTTGGCAACGCTGAAGTCTTGTCTCAATCAAACATACAATCATTTTGAATTACTTGTCTTAGACAACGGCTCATCGGACCAAACTATTGAAAAACTTTCAATAATTCATGACCCAAGGATAGAAGTATTCAAATTAAAAAAAAACCTAGGTGCTTATGCTGGGTTGAACTACCTCTTAGAAAAGGCTAAAGGGGGACTTATTGCCATTCAAGACCATGATGATCTTTGGCTACCAGATAAACTTAACAAACAAGTGAATTGGTTGCAGGAGAATCCAGAGGCGGCCGGTTGCGGAACATTAATGTATTATTATTTTGCTGATAAAGAAATGGCTACCGTTGTTTCGCGTGCCCCTTGGACCTCAGTTCTTGACCACCCTTCTCTTGTTTTTAAAAAAACATCTGGGCGCTATAAACCCGATCATCCTGCTCCCGATGAGGAATACCTACATCAGTTACAATTATCCGGGAAACTGGGGTGTTTGCAGACTCCACTCGGTATCCACCGCATCCACGCTGATAAAAGCAACTTCTCCGTACGTCGATCGAGGATGAATGTACGCGGAGCGATTGCTCATCTACAATTAACGTATTGGCGTGATTGGTCCGGAGCAATGCAGTACATTCTTGGTGGTGTTTTACCAAACCGACTGCTATGGTGGGTACGAGATAATTTTACAATGCGATCCGTCGTATGGATATCAAAAAAAGACCTGGAAACACGCACAGGTGTTACGGTCGGCTAGCGGTTCAGAATAGCGCGGTAAGCTTGTAGTGTTTGTTTTGCCGCTAAGTCCCAGGTATGGGTAGCTGACAAATATTTGACAAATTCTGTATTTACCGGTTTCTGCCACGCTCGCTCAACGGCACCTCGAATACTTCCTATATCATTTGGATCGCAGTATTCTGCCCACTCGCGAAAATATTCCTTTTGTCCGCCGACTGGGCTAACAACGATTCGGCAATCGGCCACGGCCGCTTCCATTGAAACGAGGCCGACGGTTTCTTTTTGACTTGGTAGAGCGTGAACGCGCGCGGCGGCATAGGCGTTTTTTACCTCTTCAGGGCTTAGGTGGGGAAGGAATAGCACGTTTCTTCCCTTGGCTTCGCGATGACAGGCCTGAGCGTATAGTTGATCTGGTTCTTGGCCGATAAGCACGATTGGATGGTCCCACCCGCGCAAGGCTCGCAGTAACTGTAGCTGGTTCTTGAGGTATCCGATCCGGCCGACAACCAGGAGATAATCCGTAACATTATACTTTTTTTCAAATAGTTTCTTATCACCATTCCGGAAACGCTCTGCCCGAATGCCGTTTGTGACAACACTGAAAGGAATAGTCTTTGCTTCGGGAAACACAGAGCTAATGCTTTCACGTTCTCGGTGGGAGTTTGGTAATAAATAATCGACTGATTGTAGCACTTTTTTTTGTTCGGCGATTAAGCGGTTGTGCAAATGGCGATACACCTTGTAGCTAAGAGATTTTCCGATTAGCCGTTTTATGAGAGGCCAACGTCCGTACGTATTAAAGTTCGTAAATCGTATTGCGTCCGGCATATCAAAATAAATCGGTGACAGTGCAACGGGAAGTCCGGCGGCCTTCGCTCTTGCTACCTGAATGCTTGTGGATGCCGGTGTTTCGAGATTGAAAGCATGGACAAGATCAGTGTTATTAAGATCGGGCTTGAGATCATGGCTGATCCTTACCTCAACACCTAACTTTCGTAATTCGTTAGCGGTTTCATGCATTTGCACCAAGTCGCCCCCAGGTAAATTACTGGCGTGTGGCCGATTGACCATAAGGACACGAAGCGGACGTGAAAAGGGTACGTTCATGAAGTTTTACGTCGTAGTTTTGAAAATACGCCACCAAGGAAAAAAATTGGGTTGAGCCAAAATGCGAACCATAGCAAACGTGCTGACTCTCGCAAATCGCTACGGCCGGCCAACTTTCCTAATTGAACTAATTGGTAGCTTATGGCTCGCCTGTACTGTAAGACGACCCGTTGCTCTTGGACGATGGATTGTGTGGTGTGGTACCGATTGAGTGTCTTCCAGGTGATTGTTTTAATAGTTTCTATCCATGAAAAAGCTCCTCTGTATCGGTCATACACAGCTTGAACTTGCTGATGTTGAGTTTGAAACTTAGTATGGGAAATACTATCAGGATTTTTCCGCCAGAGGTATAAAATTTCAGGCAAGCCGGCTAATCGACTTATTTTGGCAATTCTAGTCCATAAATCAACATCTTCAACATATCCAGCGGCAGATTGATACGGAGGTTGCGAAACTTGATTTAATACAGTGGCGCGAATCATGACCGATCCGTGTGCAAAGGTATGAGTGTGCAATAATGACAAACGTAGATCACGATCATTAAAAAAAACAGGTTCCGATCCTATAATATGTCCAGCTTCATTTATAACTCCGTAACTACATCCGACAATACCCACATCCTTATGACTATCAAGAAATTCGACTTGTTTTTGTAGACGCTCAGGCAAGCTAATATCATCAGCATCCATGCGTGCAATGTAGGTGCCCCGGGCAAGGCCGATCGCAGTATTGAGACTCGCTACTAGCCCGGCATTTGCCTGATGAATGATTTTCCAGCGGCTATCCTTTGCTGCGATTGTATCCAAAAGTTTTCCTGATTCGTCGGTTGAGCCGTCATCAATCGCTATACATTCAAAATCTTCATAGATTTGCTTTTTTATGCTTTCAATCGCTGCCGGAAGGAAGTGTGCCGCGTTATAGACTGGAAAAATGATGGAAACCTTTGGGGACATACAGCTTAAGGGCGGTTTAACCACCAGTGAACTCGAAGTTTACCAGTGGGTGATAGGGGCAATGATTGAATATCTTTCAAAATTTTTACTTTATCTTTTGATTTGGCTTGACGAAAGTAAGGCACGATACGAATGGCCGCTTGCAAAGCAATACCAGATCGGTAACGTTTCAGCCAGGCATCATTCCGTTGAAGCCATCGTTCATATAGACGCAGAATGCTTTTATACCCGCCGGGGCCCGATTCTAGGGTTTTTGATAAGTTTGTTTGATGCCAACGCATAGCTAACAATTTTGCATCATAATATGCGAAATCCCCTTGGAGGCAAAGTCTCAACCAAAGGTCGGCGTCAGCTGATACACCCGCCTCCGGATCAACTAATCCGGCGAGATGCAGCGACGAGGATCGCATGAGCATTGAGCTTGGAAGCCCGACACGGTGTTGGCCACATAAATATCGTTGAATAAATACGTGCCCTGGTTCAATTGTATTCTTTTTAAATAGTCTATACGGGTTTGAGCCTAATCCCGGCACTGTAATTGGTTGCCCCTGGTCGTTAACTACGTCATAATTTGCACTAACCAAAGCAACCTTCGGGTTGGCTTGAAGCATGGCAACTTGTTCTTGTAAGCAATTTGGATGCAAAAAGTCGTCATCCATCAATAGTTTAATACATTCACCCCTAGCCCGGGTCAGGCAAGTATTCCAATTTCCCTCGAGTCCAAGACGATGGCTGTTGCGGGTATAGTGGATGCGCTGGTCATAAAATGAAGCTACTACCTGCTCAACTGCAGACGTTGCGCTGTCATCTGTAATGACAAGTTCCCAGTCCCGTTCAGTTTGCGCAAGAACCGAATGAATAGCCTTACGAATAGTAGCCGGTCTATTATAGGCGGGGATGCAGACACTAATTTTCATATAGAGAATGTTCTTCGATCGGTCCATTTATGGAAAATACCGACGAGTGTCCGCCATTTTATTAATATTTTATATCGCCAACCAAAAAGTTTTGGATGATGATTGCGGATATAAATATCGGCCCCTCGAACTTTTTCTGGCCGGTTGCGATTCTGTTCTTGAGTATGCTGACGGTATTTAACAAGCGGCTTGGAAATCAACACCCCGCAGAGTCTTTTTTCAGCCATACTTAAAAATAAATCCCAGTCCTCGAGTCCTAATCGATTTAGAGCTAGCCGAAAACCCCCTACTTTCTGATAAGCTGACCTCCGGATGAGAGATGTCACCGAAATATAATTTTCAAAGAGCAAGTCGGTGACTGAATACTCTTTTGAAATAAACACTTCCTGTTTTGCTCCGAAGTACTGCAGTTGGGTATAAACAAACGCTAGGTCAGAACGGGTATCCAAAACAGTCGTTGTTTCAGTTAAGTAGGAAGGTTCAAGCGCATCATCGCCATCCACAAAGAGCAAATACTGACCCCTCGACTTCTCAACACCCGCTCGACGCGCGGCCACTACGCCTAGGTTTCTCGGAAGAGCCAACCAGGTAAAGCGTGTATCAGCCAACCGCTCCAAGGTTTGTTCTGCTCTTACGGCGTGCTGAGGTTCGGAGCCGTCATCTACCAAAATGCATTCCCAATCAGTAAATACTTGTTGGTAGATGCTCAGCAAAGTCTGATCGAGATACTCAACCTGATTGAAATGGGTGACAATGATTGAGACTTTAGGCACTTGGTTTCTTCAGGAAATAAAAAAAACGGCGTGGCCAGGCAAGCGGAGTGGTATGGTGCCAGACTGCCCAAAAAACTTTTTTTGCAAAAGGCGGATTATATATTAATATTTTTTCGGACAAAGTCGCCAACCGGTTCGCTAAAAGTGTGCGCGACACAGTGTCTAAAATCTGGGGCGGGTGCTTCCAGATTTTCCAAAGCGCCATTAGTTCAGATTCCCACATTTGGGCAGATTGTTGTGTGGCCGCGGCCGGGTGAATTCGGTATCTAGCAATTGTATCATTTACATACGTAAACGAAGAAATGAAAGAAGCTCGGAGCCAAAGATCGTAATCCTCGGCTGCTCGAAAATTGACATCAAAACCGCCCAGTTCATGAAATAATTCGGTTCGAATCATAGCCGTCAACATGGGTACAAAATTTCGTTTGAGCAGCTGTCTCGTAACTCGCCCATGGGCCGGAGGATTAACTGAAAAAAAGGTTTTTTGCCCCTCAATACTTGACCCCAAAAAATCGGCGTTTCCGTACACCACCCCGACTGCTGGGTCGGTAAAGAGAGGGAGTTGCTTCTCCAACTTTTCCGGCAACCATAGATCGTCAGCATCAAGAAAGGCTAAAATAGAACCGGTTGCATGCGCCGCAGCGATGTTGCGGGCGATCGAAGGACCACGGTTTGAATGTCTAAACAGGAATATATTGGACTGAGGATAACTCCCACGGACAAGTTCATAGGTATTGTCAGTTGAACCGTCATCTATAATTATTATTTCGGCGATGGGATAAGTCTGTCGTAGCGCACTATCAATGGCCGTCCCGATGTATTGGGCTACATTATAAGCCGGAATGATAACGCTGACTCTAGGTTTGTCCAACATATGTCTTTAGACGTTGCATTCCGTTTGTTAGAATTCGGATCACTGGTCGGATGATGGCCGGGCTGTGTTGCCCAAAATCGGAGAGAAAGACCATATCGTCCGAATGTATAAAAAACTTTAAAACAAAGTAGACGTAGGCTAATGAAGAAACTAAAAAAGTGCCCAAGAAGGCCCAGCTAGAAAGTCCCAACTGCTTGATCAAGGCCAGGATCCCAAACAATAGACCATTGAGGATTAGTAGTCGGACGAAAGACGATTGTATAAGGCGAACCTGGTATTTTCGAACAAAAATCATTAAACAGATAACAGCGACTATCTGGGTGACGCAATTGGCCCAAGCGGCACCGATGTATCCAAATTTTGGGATTAAGACAATATCTAATAAAATATTGACCACGGCAATGCCGAGTTCAATCTTGATGATCGCCCGGAGGTCGTGTTTATAGGTGGTGAGTGCCCAGGCTGGGATAAAAGCTCGGGAAATTAGGGCTGAAAGTGTTAACCACGGGAGAATAATGCCGACATTAAGAAACTGCTTCCCGTAAATAAAGGTTATCGGCAGATAGGCGTAGAAAAATAACAGGATGATAACTGGAAGAAAAACAATTCCGGCGTACTTCGAGGTTTTTTCAATAATAATATGTATCCGCTCCCAATCGTTTTTGCCGACTAACTCCGATAACACTGAAACAAAAGTATTCATGATGGGATCAAGAAGGCCAACAAACATCAAGGATACGGTGTAGGCGATTCCATAAATTGCTAACTGGTCGCTTGTCTGTAACTTGCCAAGAAAAAAAAATTCAGACCGATCCCAAATGACAAGTTGTAGTAAAATATTTATATAAGCCAACATCGAAAACCCAAACATTTTTTTTATCTGAACCCGTTCCGAAACAATACTTCGTAAGCTGCCCCACAAATCTCGCGATAGCCAAAAGTACCAACCTAAGATCGTAAGATTAATACCGACAGTTAATAAAAGAATAAACAGTATCTGTTGATGCCAAAAAACCATCATGAGGGCCGCCACAAAACTCAATAATTGGCTGGCAATGTTCACTTTTGATAACAGTCGAAAGCGTTGCATTGAACTGAATAGGGTAGCAAAAAAATTTATAGTAACATTCATGATCGACAACAAGATTGCTAGACCAATCAGGATCCAGAAATTAGGCAGTTGGAACGACGTTATTTTATGCCATTGCGAAGCCAAGGGAAGCAGAATGACCAGACCAGACCCAATAATAATCAGCTGAATTTTTAGTAACTGTCGAAAAGTGCTGTTCCGTTCTGATATTTTTTCGGTAAAATGTAGTGGTGGTAAAAACGTTTGTAGGGTGGTTGTCAAACCAAAATTCAATGCCAGAACCAGTGTATTAATTACGAAAAAAATATAGGTATAAATTCCATAAATAGACGGTGAGAAATACCTGGTCAGAACAATTGAAAGTATAAAAGCAGTTCCAATGGAAAAAATATACTGTAAATAATTCCACCAAGAGCCCCGGGCAACTGTTTGGAGGTAATTTCTTTCCATGGAACTAGAGGTATAACTCGTCGATCACACGCAGTGCGTCGCACTCGATCGTTTCATATTGTTCCACCCGATCAAAATTTTTCTTGATAGCATTTCGTCGACGGCTATAGTCTTCCGGTCCAAGACTTTGCAAGATTATTGTAAGTTCTTCAAGCGTCGAAAAAGAGATTATTCCCTGGTCATCAAAGAATTCGTCAATATTTGGACAGCCCCAATAAATAGGCACCGTGCCGGTCGCAAAGCAATCAATTAACTTCTCGGTAAAGTAGTTATTTTCACGGCAATTTTCGACGACTATTGAATAACGATACGAGCGAAGCCCGTCTACTTTGTTGTTTAACGCCAAATAACCGTATCCAAGCACATCATCAATGGCCGATGAATATTTCTTAATAATGTTGTGGCGAAGTTTGTGCCCCACAAGTATATTTTTTTTTGACGCGATGATCGAAATATTTTTGGTCTTGGAATATATACGACGATCGGGTTTTTCAATCCAGCAACCACCGAACGAATAGCGGTGAAAACGCTGGTCAAGGTTTAGCAATCTTTGATCGTAGGTTAAGACATTTTCAAATTGTCCATACAGTCCCGGTTGGCTCATCCGGGTGTAAATGTCCTCATGCAGGTCGCGCGATTCTACGAGCCATGCCACTTTGTGTTTAGCATTATTGATGGAAGCCTTATTCAGATCTCGATCAGTAAAAACCGCAATAGGTGAGCGTATACCCCTTTGAAATTCCAGGCTTACACCTGAACGTTTTTTTGAGGTGTAAAGGACCGGCTTGGCCTGGGGAAATAATTGATCATGTATCTCGATCGCCTCTATTTTAGGTCCGCTCAATTTACGGTTCTGAATTTCCTCCCAAAGTTTTAAAAAACGATGACTGTATAAATGTTCTGTTCGTGCACGTTCGTAACCGGCCACGGTCAACCCCCTTCGTAATTCCTCATCGTTTAGGTAGTAGCGAATCTTGTCGATCAAATCGTCAATCGTGTTATAAACGGCGATTTCTTCCCCAATAACAAAATGGTCTTCAAGGAATTCCACGTAATTAGACAGTTGAAACCCACCGAAAGCTGGAATTTCAAAATGGCGCCCTTTCATTTGCTCCTTATTTTTTGGGGTACTCCGAAAACTCTGGAAATTTTTCCAGGACGAGGTGACAAAACGGAGATCGAAATTCTTACTATTGGAAATATTGAGGTTGATGCGCGATTGTTGGAAAATATCATTCATTTGATCGTATGAGATGCGACCATTTGGCCAGCCGGAGCCAAAGGCTTGGATGGCTACTCCACGCTTTTGCAATTGACTAACAAACCACTCACGAAAGGGGTTGATACCGCCAACAAACGTAACGTCGTACAAATATTCAACTCGGTTGACGTCAAAGTTTGGTCGATATTCCCGAGTTGCCCACTGTGATAAAATAGCATTTCGGTAACCTACTCGTTCGTACTTTTGTAGAGCGAATGGATCAGTAGTAACTACATAGGAAAAGTGATGGCAGTATCTACTGGAAAAATCATCGAATCGCCATTGATCGTCACAAAACCAGTTGAGGGTCAGGTATTTCCCCTTCAACTTATCAAGTGTTTTAAAAGAAAACTGGTCTTGATAAAGCGTAAAGAATATCAAGTCCGGATTATATTCTTCGGCGGCCCTTAATATGTCAGTTTGAAGTTGATCGGTATTTTGCAGGTATGGTCCAAAGTCAAACAGCCGGACATCTTGGGCTATGTCCGATAATGTCTTGAAGAAATAGTTGTACTCATAGGACGGACCTCGCTTTGGGTCACCATAATCGTCCTTTAAGATAACAACAAGAATCCGTTTTCCCTTCATATCGGTCGTTCTAAGACGTAAGCTATTGAGCCCTCTAAATATTTATTCAGAAATGTTTTTCGCATCCAAGGCCACCGTTTGAAGAGTGGCGATGAAGAGTATCTGTATTCCCGAGCAAGTTTGTAGGGAGTGCGTGCAATTAGTGACTCGACCTGCTGAATGGTATGTCGGTTTAAGTTCATAAAGCAGTCATTATTATGTCCGTCAGTACCATGTTTATAGTACTTAGGAAAATATCCCATGCCGCCCTTTTCTTGAGCTTTTCTTAATTGGGCGTTCCAGTATGAAAAGAGGATTTTTTCCGGCCAGATCAGTTGTGGCCAGGGAAAGTATATAAACTCCTTTAAATGACTTCCGTATCTATCAAGATAATGATTGTAGACTATGATATTACGGCCGCCTGGCTTTTGAAGTGTGAAAAGTTCACCTAATAGTCCGACAACATCGTCAACGTGTTCAAAAACCGTGAAGGAGATAATGTAGTCAAAATGGTTAGCATATTCCTTTTGTAAATCAGCAACTTCTACGTCACGAAATGATAAACCTAGTAGTGCCGGAGACATTTTTTTTGCAATCGAAATATTCCGTTTAGAATTATCTACGCCAAGGACTTCACTAGCCCCAGCTTTTGCTAATTCGTAACTTTTACGCCCAACCCCGCAGCCGACATCAAGGATTGAAACACCTTGAAACCATTGTGGATTTTCTAAGGCTTGGGCGTAGAGCGCGATATCTTGCGGTTGTCCATCAAACGTTCGCCAAAATGTTTCAAGATCCTTTGAAGCTTCACGAACATTTATTAAATGTTGACTACGCGGTGCAACTAAACGATTTAGATACTCGATAAGCCGTTCATTTGCATTTTGATAACTACTACGACTTACAAGTGAAATTGGTGTCGTGAGCAACCAAAGAAATTTAAATAGCGGAATCCAAAAAAACCAAGAAAATTCATTCCAGGCTGTTATGTAGTTGTTATACGCTCGTGATAAGAATAGCATGCCTAGCTGGATACCGTTTTCCTTCGGTATGCTTCGATCATGCCAAGCAAACCTTGTTCCAAAGAGATTGTTGTTGTAATTCCCAATTCCTTCATTTTCGAAACATCAAGACACTTTCGCGGCATCCCGTCCGGTTTCGATGGGTCCCAGTTAACGGGTCCGGTGTACCCAACTAACTTGGCGACCGTCTCGGCCAATTCTTTAATTGAGTAGTCAACCCCGGTTCCGATATTAATGATATCCGGAATATCGCGGGTCATGAAAAGTTCAACTACAATACGGGCGATATCATCGACGTGCATAAACTCGCGTCTGGCCGATCCCGTGCCCCACATAGTCTCGACGTCTTGCCTGCTGTCTTTCGCCGTGACGAATTTTCGGACCAGAGCCGCCATAACGTGTGAATTTTTTGGATCAAAATTGTCGTTCGGACCGTAGAGGTTTGGGGGCATCGGGCAAACCGTCTTAAATCCGTGCTGTTTATATAAATACTCGGCCAATTTTAGGCCAGTGATTTTCGCTAAGGCGTATCCTTCGTTTGTCGGCTCAAGCGGTCCGGTCAAAAGATATTCTTCTTTCATCGGTTGCGGACAATCCCGGGGATAGATGCATGAAGTGCCAAGAAAGAGGAGTTTTTGGACTCCGTGTTTTAAGGACGAAGCAAAGATATTGTTTTGGATCGCTAGGTTGTCGTATAGAAAATCGGCCGGTGCGCTCATGTTGGCATGGATGCCGCCGACCCTGGCGGCCGCTAAAACCACATATGTCGGTTTCGATGTTGCAAAAAAGTCCTCAACCTGCGCTTGGTCGCGCAAATCTAGTTCTTCAAAAGATTGACCGACGAGATTTGTCGCCCCATTTTTTTCTAACGCCCGCCAGATCGCCGAACCGACCATCCCGCGATGTCCGGCAATATAGATTTTTTTGGTGAGATCAAACGTCGCCATAGTTATGGTTGCAGAACCTTTTCCAAAGCGCTTTCTAATGAGGTTAGCTCAACTTCAGTAAGTTCCGGGTTATTTCCGAAATACAGTCCTTGCTTGTGAACGAGCGCCGAATTTGGGCATGGCTGGGCAGCGAGGACATATTTTTTGTAAAAAGGTTGAGCAGTCATATCGCCAGCTATGACCGGGCGGATTTCAGCGCCGATAGCTTTAAAGTTATTTTGCCCTGCTAAGAAAGCTTCAGATGACGTATAGACGACCGGCATGGCAAAATTAGAAACTAAGTCCATGTGATCAGTTTTGAGCGGTAAGATCGCTGGGTTGGCCGCGGCGGCTGTTTGGAAACGAGCAAAATTTTTCGCGCGTCGGCTGACGATTTCGTCCCAATAGGGGAGCTGGGTATTGCCGATAAAGCCATTGATCTCGGTTGGACGCGCATTGTATGCGAGATCATAAAATGTGTATTTGGCAAAGAAATCTTCAACGTTGTATTTCGACCGCCAGGCTTTCTGACGACCGGTCGGTAAATTTCGGTCCCAGCCGTGCGCCCGAACCATGGTCATTATTTCCGCTAATTCCTGATCATCGGTGCAAATCATCCCGCCTTCGATGGTCGACATATGATGGCCGACAAAAAAGGAGAACGTTGAGGCCAATCCAAAGTTACCGAGTAGGCGACCGGCGATTTTTGAGCCGAGTGACTCGCAGTTATCTTCAAGCAAAATGATGTTATTTTTTTCACAATACTCGGCGATTCCCGGTAGGTCATCGCAAAGGCCGAGGACATTGGTTAAAAAAATGGCCTCGAGTTGCCCGGCGCTGGTCAAAGTTGTTGGCGAAACATTTAATGTTTCCAATTCACAATCAAGCGCGACCGGGCGCAGGCCGAGTTGGATTATTGGCATGACGTTCGTGGCCCAGGTTAGAGCGGAAAAACCAACCTGATCGCCGGGTTTGAGTCGACCAAGGTTCAGTAGGGCTTGGAGAAGTACTAAATTCGCGGCACTCCCGCTGCCGACAAAAATTGCTGATTGACGTTCTTGTTTTTTTGCGAAACCTTGTTCGAAAATTTTGCATTGTTCACCCATGCTTAACATGTCGGCTTGTGTAATGAAATCAACCAACGCGGTCTTTGTTTCGGCCTCGTGGTAGAACGTTGATTTCATTAATTTAATCATAGGTCTGCTAGCGTGGATTATTCGGCTCGGCGTTGTTCATGAGCCAGGTCGGATTCGACCATTAATTTTATGAGTTCTTCAAATGTTGTCGTTGGTTTCCAGCCCAAGAGTTTTTTTGCTTTCGTAGCATCGCCGATTAAAAGGTCAACCTCGGCGGGGCGGAAATAATTCGGATCGATGCCGATAATCTTTTTCCCGGTAGCTTCGTCGACACCCTGCTCATCGAGCCCCGTTCCGCTCCAGACAATGTTCATGCCTAAATGTCCGGCTGCTAATTCCACCAATTCACGAACGGTATGTGTGACGCCGGTAGCCAAGACATAGTCGCCTGGTTGTTCCTGCTGGAGCATTCGCCACATCCCTTCGACGTAATCTTTGGCATAGCCCCAGTCCCGCTTTGCCTCGAGATTGCCCAAATGCAAGACTTGCTCTTTGCCTAGCTTAATACGCGCTAACCCGCGAGTGATCTTTCGTGAGACAAACGTTTCTCCGCGACGGGGTGATTCGTGATTAAAAAGAATTCCATTCGAAGCATGAATACCGTAGCTTTCCCGGTAGTTTACCGTTATCCAATAGGCATATACCTTGGCCACACCATAGGGACTACGCGGATAAAATGGAGTGGTTTCTTTTTGCGGAATTTCTCGTACCTTACCGAACATTTCACTCGAAGATGCTTGATAGAATTTTGTTTTAACGCGGGTTTCACGAATGGCTTCCAGCAGACGGGTTACTCCGATCGCGTCGGTATCGCCGGTGAATTCCGGCATATCAAAACTGACCCGAACGTGGCTTTGGGCCCCGAGGTTATATATTTCTTCCGGGTTAATTTTTTCGATCAGACGGAAGAGATTCGACGAATCGGTAAGATCGCCGTAATGGAGATGGAGTTTTCTATCTGTTTTATGTGGATCTTCGAATATGTGGTTGATTCGATGCGTATTAAAGGATGAGGACCGTCGGATGATGCCATGTACTTCATAACCCTTTTCTAGGAGGAGTTCCGCGAGGTACGAACCGTCTTGTCCCGTAATGCCTGTTATTAAAGCTTTTTTCATAGGTATAAACAAAAAATAACCCGCTGATTATACTGGTTATGAGCTAATCTGTCAAAAACCGGAATATAATTGATTTTTGGACTTCATTTTTTATACCACGCGACGGTTCGACGCAAACCCTCCTCAAATCTAACTCGCGGGGTATAGCCGATCAATTGTTTGGCTTTATGTATATCGGCTAAAGAATTACGCACATCCCCGACTCTTAATGGTTCAAATTTTGGTTGAATATTCTTCCTCAATATTTTTGCTATTCCTCGGGTCAACTGAAGCAGAGACGTGGTCTCCCCGCAGGCGATATTCACCGTTTCCCCATGAGCAGCTTTCGGCGAAAGCATAGCCAGAATATTAGCCTTAACAACATTTTCGATGTAGGTGAAATCCCGGGATTGATGGCCGTCGCCATAAATGGTCGGTCGCTGGTTCTTCAACATGGCCAAAATAAACTTTGGTATAACAGCGGCGTACTCGGAATTTGGATCTTGATGGGGGCCAAAAACATTAAAGTATCGCAGACAAACAGTCGGAACCTTAAAAATATGCGCGAACACTTTTGCATATTCTTCGCCGACCAATTTATTGACGGCATATGGCGAAAGCGGCATTGGCTTCATCACCTCTTTTTTATATCTTATTTGTCGGGATCCATAATATTTTCGATTCCCATAGATCGAAGAGGACGAAGCCAGCACGACTTTTTTAATCTTTTGATCTCGGGCGGCCAAAAGAACATTAAAGGTGCCGTTGACATTCACATCATGGGAAGCTAACGGATTTCTTATCGAACGGGGGACCGATGGCAAGGCGGCTTGATGAAGAACATAATCTGCCCCATGAAAGTTTTTTTGGAGTAGTGGGAGGTTCCTGATGTCCCCACGAACAAATTTAATTTGATTTCTTATTTCTCGAATGTTTTCTAGACGGCCGGTCGAAAGATTATCAATGATAACCACATCGTAATTTTGTGCCAAGAGTTCTCGGGCTATATTTGAACCGATGAATCCGGCCCCACCAGTAATAATGATTTTCCCCCTTTTCATAATCTCCAACAAAAATAAATACTATACAGTTATACCACAAATCGCGAACGTTGTCTCAACGATGGGCTTGACAAAACCATAAATACATGATAGTCTCTTCAGTCAAATTTCTGGATAGCACCTACCACAATCAACCCAGGAGAGGCCCGTGCCGCAACGGATCGCCGTTGTCACAACGACGCAGTACCAGTCAATCGAGGATATCCGTTTCAAGTTGGCAGCCAAGACCATGCGTGACGTCTACCGGTACACCGGACAACGCCCCATCGTCGTCGATGGATCGCCCGAAAAAATTCGGGAACAACTACAACGAGCGGGCGGTTCGATCTTCGAACAGTACCCGGACTCAACAACCATGGGTGCCACTCGACGGCAGGCGATCGAAATTGCCATGCTTCAACAAGCCGAAGTCATCGTTTGGATGGAGCCGGAGAAATGCACCCTAACCCGGTACATCCCGGAGCTGGTCAAGCGGCTGATGCTCGCGGAAGCGTCTATCCTGATCCCGCGGCGACAGAGTCTGGATTCATATCCGCCATACCAGGCGGTAAAGGAACTCGAAGGCAATTCCGCCGTAGCTGAGTTCACCAGCCGGCCCGACTTGGATCTGTGGTTCGGTCCGCGGGTATTTGACCGCCGCGGCGCCAAGTATTTCCTTGACTACCAGGGGGAGAACGGCGACCGCTGGGAGAGCATCTTTATCCCGGTACTTCAAGCCCTTAAGGCTGGAGAGAAAGTCGCCAGCCACACCGTCGACTACATCCACCCGCCCGAGCAAACTGCCGCTGAAACCGATCCCGTTATGGATCGCAAACGCGACGACCAATTGGTATCGCTACTCTCGGCCATGAAGAGCTACTGGATGGCTTAGGAATTGCACAAAATGGTCTTCATAAAGATTATCGGAGACCGCCCCGGCTGAAAATGGTCGGGGTTCTTTTTTTCAACATTTTCCGCTATACTAACCGTCGTTCATGAACCATCTACCTCGCCAACTGACAACTACCCTCCGGGTTTTAGGACTAAAAATCATACTTATCCTCGTCCCGGTGGTTGGGTTTTTCGTGCTTCTCAACCACCATCTCCTGATCAGCCCGACCCTGACCTACTCGTACCGTCCGGGACATACCATCCGCGTCATTAGCCCGACCTCTCTGGCCACCCTTATCCAATCGGCCGATCCGATTCTTCATTGGCGCCTTACCACGGACACCTTTCCGTTCCAAGTAACAGTGCCCCGGGCGATCGAAAAAATTCGTGTTCATGGGGAACTGCAGCCAGGGTCCCAGACGCTCGTTTATCTGTCGGCCGCGGGCGCGAAAGGTACTCAACTCCGAACCCTGGTTTCCTCGACCTTTCTTGATACCCTGGCCTGGAAATATGTGACTGACGGAACGGCGACGCTGTGGATGCGCGATAAGCGGATGACGACGGAGAAGAAAATCGAAGGCACTGGAAAAAATAAAAAGGAGGTCACATCGACCTGGGAAAAAGATATTAAGCAATATCCATCGGTAAGTGCATTCAAGTCTAACCCGCCAGACCTGAATACGGTCGCGACGCTTGGCTTCGACCGTTTTGCCTTGATTGCTTTTTCAGACGCCAAGCCAGACGAGGGCGCGATCACCCTGCCGCAAGTATTTCGGGGCAGTCACCAATTCTATGTTTACGCCACTGGGACCGAACTGAAGATTAGTTTTGATAAAATCGACCGCAATAGAAAAAATGATAGTGATCCGCTAACCGTCCGCGTCGTTCGGGCAGAAGACATTTCCAGTCGTAATCAAGCTTGGTTAAAGACCATCAAGGTCAAGGACGACGGCATTACCGGCGGGTCTGGTCCAAAGGGAAAACCACAACCAGTTGAAATTACTCTCCCGACGCCGCGCCCGGGTGCATATCTGGTCCAAATTGAAACGAGCGAGGATGTCCTCTTTACCAATCTGTCCAGTTCGGCCCGCCGGCTCTCCTTCCAGGGGCGGGTTTTTATCGCCGAGGGTCCGGCGTATGGCGAAAAGGATTTCCGACCGTTAACCCTGATCACCAATGGATCAAAACTGACCTTTGCGCCGGCCCACGAGCAGGGCAAACAGGATATTTTTATTGCCGGGAAAAAGTATGCTTTGAAAGGCGTGAATGTTGAGGTGGCGGTTAGCGGCCTGAAGGGGATCACCAGCACCGTCATCAACAAACCGGATATAAAAATTACCGGAGATGGTTTGACGACAATCGCGCCGGCTGAAATCATGCCCTCGGTCAGTCCTCACCCACTTGACTTGTCGGTTCCCCCCAATCTCGATGAAATCGACTACGTTTTGGCCGAGTACCAGCCGCGTATCAGTAAAACGATCACCCTTGACGAGACCTACGGTTGGTCGGAACTGGAATTAAAGGGCAAACGTTTTAGTTTCTCTCTCGAAATGCCGGGACTGAAGGCGGCCGACGCCACATTAGGGATGAAAGAACTGCGGGCCACGTTGATTCGAGGGCCGATTCCTTGGGGTAAGGTGTGGCAGAAATTAGGGTTGATGCAAAAAATATGATCCCGTTAGAGTTAGACGATTACTTTGTTTATGTCTTACAGAATGAGTCGAATAAACGGTGGCACGCTGGCTGCACGAATAATTTACGGAAACGTTTACAACAACATCAAGGTGACAAGAGTGGCTACACGAAACATCGAGGCCCCTATAAGCTCATTGACTACGAGGTATCTTTCAATGAAAATGATGCCAGAGCGAGAGAAAAATATCTGAAAACTGGTATGGGCAAACGCTATTTACGTAATCGGCTTAAACGTTCCCTAACTCTAACGGGATGAGGCGTATAACAGTATCTTTCCCTTGGCCGCTGACTGGCGTTGAAACACGAGAGGTGTTGTCTTTCGCTTTCCAAACCTCGCTCGTTTCGTACCTCGGGTTCTTCCTGATCGAAAATATCAAACCAGGTTTTGTGACCGGCTACATGGATCTGAATTGGTGGCTGTGGGCGGCGATTATCACCGGTGTCGTCTCGGCCGTGTGGCCGTACGTTGTTCCCGAAGCGAAACGCGAGCCGGTGAAAATTGGTTGGCGAGAGTATGTTTGGCTCGGGTTGATTGCGGCCGGAACCGTGGCTGTTATGTGGTACAAACTCGGTTCGCTCGGGACGATCGGAAAAGTGATTGCCGGGTTGAGCGGCGCGGTGGTGTTCAGCCTAGCCCTACTGGTCTACTATGACCGGGATGAACAATCCGAGTAACGCTTGGAATCCAACTACTCTGCGGACCGATCCACCGCGATCACGGGGTTTTCTTGTGCTTGTCATTGCGTTAATGATCGGCTGGGTTAGTGTAACTGGCTGGTTTGTTACAACAACGAAGACCGTCGGTTCACCGGACGAAGCGGCGAATCAATATTTCATGCGCCACCTAGCCGCGACCGGCCAATATCGTGTTGATTCGGGTTTACCTTCAGAAACGAACCAACTGCTCTATCCGCGCAGTGCGATGCGTCTAGGGGCAGATCTCGCCTCTGGTAGCTTTCTGGGGTTGGTTCAGGCAGGCGCGGGGGTGATCAAGGTCTTCGGGGTCGGGTCCGAGCGCTTCCTAACGCCAGTACTTGCCTTACTAGCGCTGATTGCCGCCTATCTGGTTCTCCGGCGCTTCTGGGACCGCACGTGGGCGCTCCTGACGACCGTGCTGATTGCCGTCCATCCGGCGTGGTTTGGGCAAATGACGGCCCCCTATCTCCATAACGGTGCTTTCACCGCTTTACTTGTTGTCAGCGGTTGGGCCTTATTGCGCCTGTTGGAGCGACCGACGCCTTGGCGTTCAGTTCTCATGGGAATAGTATTTGGGGCGTCCTTGTATTTCCGTCCGATTGAGGTTATCTGGCTCGCGCCCATCGTGGCCGTAATTCTCATCGCCCGAAAATCGTGGTGGCCGTTGTTCATTGTTGGCGCGCTCACCGCTATCGCCCAACTACCATGGTTACTCGTCAATCACCAACTGTTTGGCGCCTGGCTTTCGTCGGCCTATACGCCGAGCGGAATATTCACCGGCGGCGAAGATGTCGCTGAGGTTGTGACCGCCCCGGCGAAACTGCTATTCACTCCGCCGGGCGGCGCGTGGTCGTGGCACTGGCTATCGTCGGTCTGGTGGTATCTCATCGTCCTTGGTTCACCGGTGTCGGCGCTCGCGCTGATCGCGGAAGGCCAATACCTTCGCCGGGCGGTCAAAGGTATAAAAGCATTCAAGCTTGGGTTGATTGCCCTGCCGATCATTTTCCTCCTCGTCTATTACGGCACCTGGGATCTCTACCCGGTCTCAACGGCGAGCCAAGTCGGCTGGCTGGCTTCGTATGTCCGCTACTGGCTCATTATCTATGTCGCGCTGTGCATCGGCGCGTCGCTGGCATTGCAGAAAATGTTCAACCGTAAACTCGCAATCGGGGCGATGGTGGCGGTGATTGGACTGCAAATCCTGACGACTGTTGGTCACGTTAATTCGGGGATTGTCCATCGTCTGGCCGCTGATCGAACCGGTCGCGACCGACAAACGTTCATTCTTCAACAGACCGAGGCCGACAGCCTCGTCATCGCTGGCCAGCAAGATAAATATCTCTTTGGGCAACGCCGCGTGGCGTTTGCTTGGCCGACAAGCGAGGCGGGCTTCCAGGCCGTCCAAAAGACGGTTGTTAATCGCTCGGTCTATCTCTATGGCACGCTTAACCAATTTTCCGACGACCGGCTTCGATCCCAATTGGCGCCGTACGGATTAACGCTTGGTTCAGTGAAACGCCTTGGTTCGGATTCGCTCTGGCAGATACTTCCAAAACTGTGAAAATCCGAACTGACCATCTTGTCGCGATTGTTGCCTCCATCGGTTGGCTGGCTATTGCCTGGGTCGTGGTTGACTACAATCTCGGGCTCGGATCAACGACGTTGCGCTGGCCGAACCCAGCCCATTCCACCGCGGCCTGGACCTGGGACGCGCGTGAGATGACACCCACGGTTCTTGAAGCGAAGTCGGGGCAGTGGTTGAAAGTGACGTTGCCACGCGGGTTTACGGCTGGGACGCTGAATGTAAAAACCGTTTCGTCTGAAACTGTGGTGGTGAAAGCCGAACCTCGTGTTCAACAGCAGGGGATTGCCACAAGAAGCGCGGGTCAAAACCATCAACTGTCATTTCATTTTAGCGATCTGATTGCACGAGGTAAAACATTTCGTTTCCGACTTGAGAATCCAACCACCGCGCCGATTACGATCGCGACTATTTCAATGGTGGCATCCCGATAAGTATGAAATTCTCACCACGTTTATTTACTCAACTCCTAGCGCTGGCCGGTTTGATTACCGTCAGTGCCGTCGAAGCAATGCGTCCTGGAACAATTGGCGCGGCGGTGAATCTTGGACTGGTGGTGCTTTTTGGCGGGGCGCTATTGTTGATAAAGAAAACTGAAACAATAAAATAACCCGAAAACCCCGTAGCCGCGGGTTTAAACCCGCGGCTACGTTGATGGGTGGATAATTTTTCAGGCAGGGGCGCGGCGGAACAGAATTCTCGATAAACCGATGGGGGCGGGTTTAAACCCCGCCCCAACTGCTGGCCTCATGATTCCCATCGGGGAGGTTCAACACTCTGCGCCTTGGGGATCTCGAAAGGTTGAAGGACACTACAAAAAACACTCAGATGCCTATTCAGTTGAATCCGTGGCGCTTCTTAGGCCGCGAGAATTTCAGCCTCGTCGACTTCAATTCCCTTTTTCTTCAGCATGTGCAGTAAGCGCTGGAGCTGTTTGCGAGTAACTAAAAGTTCGCCGCTCATAATGGCGTCCAGTTTGGTGTTGACCGTGGCAAATTGTTGGTCAAGGCTATCAAGTCGGCGACTCTGGATTGCCTGACTTTTGGTGAAGTGATCAATAATCTCCCGGGTGGCGGCAGTCAGGCGTTGGTCGAGTTCGCTACGGGTAAGTGGGGTGCTACGAGGCATAAAAGTATTTAAAGCAAGGGTAATATAGCACGTTGCGAATTTCTGTGAAGGGTTGGGCAGTGGAGCGGCGGGTGTAAACCCGCGGCTACGTTGATAGAGGCAGATCAATTTCAGCCCCCTCCTTAGGTAAGGAGGGGTAGGGGTGGTTTGAGAGGTTTTTTCATTAATTCACCGCCAACTTAATCGATGGAGTCGGCCGTCGGTCGCTATCAAGGCGGATTGGTTAGCGACATCAAGAACCAGCGGCGTCGTGTTGGCCGCCCACGGGTAGGTGACCAATGTTCCACGGCCCTGTTGCGTGCTGACGCTCCGGATAGTCAGACCGACGGTGTCGAGGGTGACCAGGATATCGTCCGGATCAATCCAGGCGGCACTGGTCACGACTACCGGCGAACGAAACAAGACGCCAGGTTCGCCATCGCCCGTCAACGTCAGCAGGTCAACGCTGTTCAACCAGAGGGGGGCAGTTGCGGTTTGGCCGGGCGGAACGGAGGTTATTTGGCCGAGTGACGTCTCTTCCAGGCGCCCGGTCAACCGGTTGAGGGTTAAGAGTCGGCCGGTTTGACTGCTGGCGCTCACGACGAAAACACTGCGGGGGAACGAGCCGATAATCTGCCACTCGCCGGGCAGGGTGGCAATAGTCGCCGCGTTGGCCGACAAGGTGTTCGTGCGCTGTTCGATGCCGGTCGTCTCGCCGGATTTTCGGGCAAGCCAAATGTTTGTTTCATTCCCGCTGGCTGTTTGCGCCGCCTGCAGACTCGTTCGGCTCTGGGTTAGCAGGTCATAAGCAATAAGTTCGGCCTCCTCAATCCGGTAGAAGATGGATTCTGACGAGCTGAGCCAAAAAACCGGTTGGCCGGGGGGTATGGTCCAGGGCGAGACCTGGTTTGTCAGCGAATAAACGTTGGTTACGTCAGATAAGCCCACCGCCAACCGTTGGTTGTGTCGACTGACGGCGATCCAGCTAGGCGCGGACGGTAGCGTGATCGGGTCGCTCTTCGTCGGCCACAGGAGTTGCAGAGCGGCGCCGGCTTCCGTCGCCGTCCAACCGGCGACGGCTCGTTGGTCAGCGCTGACCAGCCAGCCATCCCAGGTCGTCGGACTGATCAAGGTTTGCGGCAAGGTGCGGCGGAAGAGTTGGACCGGGCCGATCGTACTGCTGGCTCCCTGATTGACCTGGACGATGTGTTCCCATGATCGCCAGCCAGCCCGGCGGAGGGCCAGCTGATAGATTCCCGGCGCCAAGCCGCTTATTCGTTTCGGGGTCGGGCCGAAGTTTTTCCCGTTCAGGATGATGGTGGCGCGTGGGCTTGAGGTTAAAACCAGCGTTCCCGTCCCGATGAATCCCTGGCGCCAGCCCGACCAGCGCCAACCCGATGCGAGGGCAATAATTAAAGGCGCCACCACGCAAAAGAGGAGGATGGCGAGGGAATAATAAATGCGCCGGGCTCGGACAGTCATAACGTTGACGGCACGCTAGGCAATCGATACACTACTTACCAGCGCCCTTCGAATCTCAGGGTATCAAATTCATTTGTTTTCAGCAACGATGTCGGCCATCTATCAGGTTACCGGCGGCACCCCGCTGAGCGGGACAGTGACGCTCTCAGGCGCAAAAAACGCCGCTTCAAAGATTCTGTTGGCGACGATGTTGTCGTCCGAGCCGTCAACAATTGAAAATGTTCCGTTGCTGGGTGAAACCGATATCGCCGCGGAATTGATCGGTCAGCTTGGCGGAACCGTCAAACGCGACGGTCACCGTTGGACCGTGACGACCGACCAGATCGCCAGCTCGCGCATCGCCGCGCTGAGCCGAAAAAACCGGTTATCGATCCTGACGCTTGGTATTCTTCTGAACCGCACCGGCCAGGCCGAGGTACCGATCGTCGGCGGAGACGCCATTGGACCGCGCCCGGTCGACTATCACGTGGCCGCCTTGCACGCGATGGGCGCGACGATTGAGGCGACCCCGACCAGTTTTCGGGCCACCGCCAAGCGGTTGCATGGGACGACGATTACGTTGCCCTATCCAAGCGTCGGCGCGACTGAATCGATCGCGCTGGCGGCGGTTTTGGCGGAGGGCCGGACCACCATTCAAAACGCCGCGGTTGAACCGGAAGTTTGGGATTTACTCCAAATGCTGCAGACCATGGGGGCGATGATCGACCTCGGGGCCAATCGGACATTGGTGATCGACGGCGTCCGGGAATTACACGGGACGACCTACCGGGTGATTCCGGATCGGATCGAAGCCGCGTCGTTTGGCTGTTTGGCGCTGGCGACCGGCGGCGATATTTTCGTGGCCGAGGCGCGTCAGGCTGATTTGGTAACCTTCCTGACCACCGTTCGGCGGATGGGCGGAAACTTTGAGGTCCGGCCTGATGGCATCCGTTTTTTTCGGACCGGAAAGTTGCACCGCGTCGAAGTCGAGACGGATACTCACCCCGGATTCATGACCGACTGGCAACAGCCCCTGGTGACGGTGATGACGCAAGCGGAGGGCGTTTCCACTGTCCATGAAACTGTGTACGAAGATCGCTTTGGCTACACCAAAACGCTGGTGGCGATGGGGGCCAAGATTGCCACCTCGACTGAATGTTGGGGTAAGTTGCCGTGCCGCTGGTGGGCCCGGGAGTGTCTCCATAGTTGTCGAGTCACCGGACCGACTCGGCTACACGGGACGATCATCGACATCCCCGACATCCGGGCCGGGATGGCCCATCTGATCGCCGCGCTGATTGCCGACGGCGAGTCGACGTTGCGGGGCGTCGAGCATCTCGATCGGGGCTATCAGGATCTGCCGACGCGCCTGCGGGCCCTTGGCGCTCGTCTCAATCGCCCGACCTAGGGTATACTGTTCCGGTATGCGTTCCCGCTCCATCCTCCTCCTCTTCGCTGGCGTGGTTGTTGTTTTCCTGAGCTTTGGCGCCGGGGTCAATGTCGGCAGCCGCCAAGCCCCCACCGCCCCGCCGCTCGACCGACTACTGAACATTTTTCGCGCTCAAGCCGATCCGACCGTGATTCAGACTTTCGAAGACGTCTGGACCTCGATTCATAATCGGTATGTCAACGGTGCGGTCGATCAAACCGCGCTGGTCCGTGGAGCGATCAAAGGAATGGTCGGCGGCCTTGGCGATCCATACTCGGCCTATTTTGATCCGACCGAAGCCAAGGAGTTTGCCGACGAAATAAACGGCACCTTTGAGGGTGTCGGTATGGAGGTTGGTTTTAAAGACGGTCAGCTGGCGGTGATTGCGCCGTTGCCGGAGACGCCGGCGGCCCGGGCCGGCCTGCAGGCCGGGGACATCATCCTGCGAATCGATAAGCAGGATACCGATGGCTGGTCGATTGATCAAGCGATCAAGAAAATTCGCGGTCCGAAAGCGTCAACCGTGGTCTTCGAAATTAGCCGTGGCCAAGCGGAACCGCTGGAAATTTCCGTGGTCCGCGATACGATTGTCGTCAGCACGGTTAAGGCGAAAATTCTGACCGTCGAAAAACATTTGCTGGGGTACATTCAAATCAGCAGTTTTACCGAAGACACCACCGCCAAGGTTCGTCAAGAAATCCAAGCCCAGTTGGCGAAAGCGGTTGAGGGCTTTGTCCTCGACTTACGGAATAACCCCGGCGGACTGCTTGACGCTTCGGTTGACGTCGCCAGTATCTTTATTGATGATGGCGTTATCGTCAGTGAGGTAGATCAGGCCGGTCAGCACCAAGATCTGCGTTCGAACGGACGGCGCCTCGTCGATAACCAGCCAGTCGTGGTCTTGGTCAACGGCGGCAGCGCTTCGGCCTCGGAAATTGTCGCCGGCGCCCTGCAAGACCTCGGCCGGGCGACGATTGTCGGCCAGCAAACATTCGGCAAAGGCTCGGTCCAGCAACTCGAGGAATTGCCGGACGGCTCAACGCTGAAGCTGACTATTGCCAAGTGGTACACCCCGAACAACCGGTCTATTTCCGAACTGGGGATCACCCCGGATGTCGTCATCGCGCCGGCGGAGTCCGGTGAGGGTGATGCCCAGTTGGACAAAGCGACCGCTCTCATGATTGAGAAACTCAAATGACCATCAGCGTCTATCTCCTGCACGATGTCGCCGACCTCGGCCGAACCGGGCAGGTGGTCACGGTCCGCCAGGCCTACGCCCGAAATTTCCTGATCCCGAAAGGATACGCCGCCGTCGCCACCCCGGCCTTGATCGCCAAATCGAAACAGGCGGTGATCCAGGCCGCCGCGACCAGGGACCACGCCGCCGCGGTCGCTCAGCAAGCCGCGGCGACGCTGACTGGCCAGACCGTCCGCCTCGCCGCCCGCGCTAATCCGCAAGGGAAGCTCTTCGCGGCGGTGAAAGCCGAGCAAGTGAAAATGGCGATCCTCGCCCAGCATGGCTTGCGCCTGCCGCCGAACACCGTCCTCGAACCGCCGCAGTTCAAAACTCTCGGCGATCACCCCGCCCGCTTGACCTTGGCTGACCACCTGATAGAGTTTACTATTCATCTTGACCATGCCAACCGCCAGTAAAACGAAATATATCTTTGTGATGGGCGGCGTCCTGTCCGGCTTAGGGAAGGGGATTGCCGTCTCGTCAATCGGACTGTTACTGAAGAGCCGCGGGTACCGGGTGGCGGCGATGAAAATCGATCCGTACATCAATGTTGACGCCGGCACGATGAATCCGACCGAGCACGGCGAGGTCTTTGTCACGGCCGACGGATTGGAAACCGACCAGGATATCGGGAATTATGAACGCTTTCTCGATACGACGCTCACCCGACACCATTATATGACGACCGGACAGGTCTACCTGTCCGTCATTCAACGTGAACGGGCGCTCGAGTACCGCGGCAAATGCGTCGAAGTCGTCCCCCATGTTCCGGAAGAAGTCATTCAGCGGATCACCACGGCGGCCCGGGTCAGCCGGGCGGAGATTCAGCTGATTGAAATCGGCGGGACCGTCGGCGAGTATCAGAATATGCTGTTTCTTGAAGCCGCCCGGATGATGCACCTGCGGATGCCTGGCCGGGTGCAGTTCGTCCTGGTCAGCTACCTGCCGATCCCGAGCCAACTCGGCGAAATGAAGACCAAGCCGACCCAATACGCCGTCCGCACCCTCAATTCCGCCGGCATTCAACCCGATTTTATTCTGGGGCGGGCCGCCCAGCCGTTAGACCGGCCGCGGAAAGAACGGTTGTCGATCAACTGCAATATGCACCCGGCCGACATTATTTCCGCGCCGGACGTTAAGAACATTTACGAGATCCCGCTGAATTTTGCCAAGGAAAAACTAGCCGAAAAAATCTTGCTGAAGTTTGATTTGCGCTCCCGCACGGGCGATCTTCATCAGTGGCGGCGGCTGGTCCAGGTCGCCCGAGACGCCAGCCGTCCGGTCGTGCGGATTGGCCTAGTCGGAAAATATTTTAGCACCGGCAAGTTTACCCTGGCGGATTCATATATTTCCGTGATTGAAGCGATTCGCCATGCCGCTTGGGCCAATAGTCGCCGGGTTGAGCTGACCTGGTTGAACGCCGAGAGCTATGAACAAGATCCGACGGCCCTGGCGGAACTGAACGGCTTTGACGGCATTGTCGTGCCCGGCGGATTCGGCAGTCGCGGGGTGGAGGGAAAAATTAAGGCGATCGAACACGTCCGGACGAAAGGCATTCCGTTTTTCGGCCTCTGCTACGGAATGCAGCTGGCGGCGGTTGAATATGCCCGCCATGTCCTCCATTGGCCGGATGCGAACACCACGGAAGTCAACCCGAAGACTTCGAAACCGGTGATTGACCTCCTGCCCGAACAATCGGCCCTGCTGCGGGAGCACCACCTCGGCGGCTCGATGCGGTTAGGGGAATATCGTTGTCATCTCACCCCGGGCACCAAGACGGCCGCCGCCTACGGTCAAACCGCGACCAATGAGCGTCACCGCCACCGTTATGAATTCCAAAACCGCTACCTTGACCGTTTCACCAAAGCCGGGATGGTTATCGCCGGGCGTGAAGCGAAACGCGGACTGGTTGAAATTCTGGAATTACCGAAGCACCCCTGGTTCATCGGTACCCAGTTTCATCCGGAACTCTTATCTCATCCGCTCCGGCCCCACCCATTGTTCGTCTCTTTTATGAAAGCGGCTGACAAACGCCGTCTTGGACGGTCAAGCAAAAACACAACCGCCGCCCGGTCGGGCGGACGGCTGAGGCTTACGCCGCAACGTTAACGTAGCGTCGGCGAACGCGCCGACCGTCGTAGCGGATTTTCGTTTTGGTGATAAAGCTGATCAGGCCGGGGGCAATCGCGAAGAGCGTGTCATCTCCGCCGCGCCGAACATTAGCGCCGGGTAGGTAATAGCTCCCGCGTTGGCGGACCAGAATATTGCCGGCTTTGGCCCGTTGGCCGGCGAATAATTTAACGCCAAGACGCTTGCTTTGTGAATCGCGACCAAGGGCGGTCGAGCCGCCGGATTTAGTGTGGGCCATAGAAAAAAAATATATTCAGCCCCAACAGAGTACCTGATCACCGTCAGGCTGTCAACCCGGTACTACAACAAGCACTATTTTTTGGATGGTCGTGGATTTTATTTCCTCATCGCCCCTAATCACCCGAGCGTATTTTGGTAATTGTTGTAGTACCGGGTCAACCCCGCCCTACGGTGCCAGTTTGAGTGAGAAAGGGTTCCGCGGAAAGGTCGGCAGTTCAAGTGGTTGGTGGTACTGGGCGCTGGCGGCGGTGATTGCCGTGAAGCCGGCCTTGTTAAAGCGGACTGTTTGTTGGGCAATATCAGCTTCGGTTGGCGCGGGAGAAAGAACGTGTGCGTACGCGAGCCAACCGACCCAAAGAAACAGGACGACTACTACGCCAACCCCGATTGCCAGCGGGTGTCGCCGGAGTCGGCCGATAAATGAATTAATGTAGGGTATCGTCATACCAAAGCGTGGCCAGTGTCATTCGGGCAGTGACCGCCGACGCGGCACCGGGCGTAAATTGAAAGTCTTGGATGACCGCCATCGGCTTGATGGTCGGCAGGCGGGCGATGGCCAGCCACAGGTTCGACCATGATCCGGAAATGGTGACGGTGGCATCGCGGCGGATTGGCAGATTGCCGGGGGTGGCTTCGGAAATGCTCTCCAAGGTTATTTTGGTTTGGGTCGCGGCCGCCACCGTATCCCAGAGCTCGTAGAAGGCGCCCTCATTAGAAAAGCCCCAAAGTTCCTCGTTCAGCTTCGTTTGATCCGCCTGCCGTTCACTGAGCTGTTGAGTAACGCCGGCCAGATTTTGCTGTTGCCGCTGGATCGCAGTTATCGCGGCCTCGTTTTGAGCAATGGTGTGGTGGTGTTCATTCAGGCGAGGAGTCCAGTACATTGTCATCGCCAAAATCGAGCCGATCAGGATCGCGCCGACTCCCGCCCCGTAGGCGATGAATTGTGTTTTTACGGGTAAGGTCATGGAGAGACGACGAGTTGGCCGGTATACTCAAAAGGAACCTTTTCACGCAAACTGGCGGTACTGTCGGTCGCTAGCTTGGTAATACTTTTATTGTTATCAAGCGCCGCTCGCAGGGCGAGAAACGACGCTCGCGTGGCGGCCGTGCCGGTTAAGACAAACCCGCCGTCTGATGTAATTGTTACATTCGTGACTTGAATGTCGCCAGAGAGGTCGGCTGAAAATGAGGCGACGATGGACGTGGCGGTGCTCAAAGGGGAAAATAAAGCCTGCAAGCCGGTGACGGTGGCGTTGAGTTGGCCGGTCGTCTTGGTGACCTGGCCCGACTCGCGTCTGGCGTTGAGCGTCTGCCAACCTTGAAGGTCGTTATTTGACGAGGTGACAAGTTCAAGCTGATGCCGGTCGAGTGTGAAAAGAGCGGCGGTGGCGACGAGGCAGGCCAGAACGACGATCATCATAGCGCCCCGCCATTGCTGAAGCTGCTGGGCTAAAGCCCAGGTGCGTTTTCGCTCGTCGGGGAGAAGATTAAGCCGCAGCATGGTCAAGAACATTTTCCAGGGCGAGGCCGAAGGCGGTCGCGTAGGTGTATGGTAATTCGGCGAACGGCTGGCGATCGTTGATATGAAGTTGGTCATATACCCATGACGGTCGGCGGGTCACCGGCCGGCCCAACCGCTTGCTCAAGGCTTGATCGATGCCGCGCAATAACGCCCCGCTGCCGGAAATGCCAATCGTGCTGATCGGCGGGTGGTCGACGATATGTTCCTGGTAAAAATTCAGGACATCGTTAATTTTATCGACCAGAACACCAAGATGCGGCGCCAAGACTTTTGCCAAGACGCCTTTGCCCCGCTTTGGGTCGAGGCCGAAAATCGTTTTTGCCCGCTCAGCCTGAGACAGGGTAATTCGCAGTCGATCGGCGATGTACCGGTTGAGTTCTTTGCCGGCGTAACGGACGGTGGCGCTGAAAATAACCGCGCCGTCTTGCAGCAGGATGACTGTTGAGCGCGTCCGGCCGAGATCGAGCAGGAGGTGGGTGCCGGTTTCGGCCGCCCGAAAACACGCCTGGGCGACGGCGACCGATTCAATTTCCAACCGCGTGGTTTGGATGCCGGCCTGGTCGAGGACGGAGAGGTAACTGTCGACTAATACTTTGGGGGCGGCGGCAAAGACAATGCGGTCCTGACCGAGGGTGTCGGGCTGGCCGAGGATTTGCCAATCGTAATAAATTTCCTCCCAGGTATAGGGCAGGTGCTGGCTGGCCTCAGTGTGAACGGCCTCGTCGGTTGAACCGACGTGGTCGGCCGGCAGGGGAAACTGCTTGATAAACGTATGGCGTTCCGGCAAGGCGACGATCGCTTGGCGCTGTTTCAATCCGGCCGCCGCCATCAACTCTTTCAGCAGCTCAACCGTCGCTCCCGGGTTTTTGATCGTCCCGTCGACAATTACTCCTTCGGGTACGGGAATCTCGGCGCGAATCGGCATCCGCCATTGTTTCCGCCTTTTTTCCAAGACTACCAGGCGGATCATGGCGTCGCTTAAATCAAGACCAAATGGATGCATAGGTTAGGAAATTTGTTCGGACAGATTATAGATCGGCAAGAGAATCGCCACCGCCATCCCGGCCACCGCCGCGCCGAGCACCAGTAACAGCACCGGCTCGATGATGGTTGAGAGGTTGGACATCGTCTGGTCGACCTCTTCTTCGAAAAAGTTCGCCAATTCGCCGGCCACCTCGTCGAGCGTCCCGCTCTCTTCGCCGACGTTGACCATTTGCTGAACTAGCGGAGGGTAGAGGCTCGGATTGCGTTCAAGCACTTTGGCGATTGAGGCGCCGCCGCGCAGGGCTTGCGAGGCTTCGTCGATCGAGCGGCGGTAGTGAACACTGCTCATCGTCCGGCCGATGATCTGGAACGTTTGGATGATCGGGATGTCAGTCGCCAACATCGAACTGAGATTGCGGGTAAAGCGGGCCAGGTTAATTTTCCGCAGAATCGGTCCGGCGATCGGCGCCCGGAGTAAAATAGTATCATACAAGTTCTCGCCGGTCGCTGTCCGGCCGAACCAGACCAGGCCGACAATCAGGGCGACCACGCCGCCGGCGATATAGAGGCCCTGATGTTGAAACGTATTGCTGATAAAAATGAGCACCCTGGTCGGCAACGGCAACTCGGCGTTATTCGATTCAAAAACCGCCAGCAATTTCGGAATAACGAAGGTGATCATCGCCACGCCCGCCCCGATCATGGCGATAATGACGACAATCGGATAGGTCAGCGCGCCCTTCACCTTGCTGATCAGTTGGTGATCTTTTTTCATTTGAATCGTCAAGCTTTTCAGCACCTCGTCAAGTTTTCCGCTGACTTCGCCGGCCGCGACCATATTGGTAAACAGTTCGGAAAAGACCCGGGGAAATTTTTTGAGGGCGAGCGAAAAACTGCTCCCGCCCTCGAGGTCCTGCTGTAATGATAAGATAACCCGTTTAAAATAGGCGTGATTCGTTTGCAGGGCCAACGTCGCCATCGCCCGGCTGATGGAAAAACCGCCGCGCAACATGACGCCTAAATTTTGGGTAAAAAATATTTTTTGAACGACCGGAACGCCGCGATATTTGGCGATAAATTCTTCCCAGCCCGAGGATTTTTTCGAAGTATCGACGGCCTTGGTCAAAGTCAACCCCTGGTCCTTCAGCTTGACGCTCAGGCCGGCTTCCGAGTCAGCGACCATCAGTCCTTTAACGGTCTGCCGGCTGATTGATTTCGCGGAGAATGAAAAAATAGCCATCCCGTTAGACGGTGAACTGATGAAGGAAGTAAGACATTTTTGACATGGGAGAGAATGGCGCCGAGCTGTCTAATCCCGTTAGAAATTTCCTCATAATAATGGTGTTCCTCGTTTTTTGGAAGTGTTTTTTGAAGGGATTTCTAACGGGACTAACGGGATCATGGGTTATTCCTGAGTCACGCGGAGAATTTCCTCAATCGTGGTGATTCCGGATTTGGCCTTAAGAAAGCCATCCTGGATCATCGTCATCATGCCTTGTTGAACGGCCAGTTTATGCAACGAGTTCGCATCACCGTGTTCAAGGATGGACTTGGCCAGCTCATCGTTCATTTCCAGAACCTCATAAATGCCCATCCGGCCTTTATACCCCTCGTCATTGCACTGTTTACAGCCGCGGCCGCGGAAGAACAGCAACTCCTCGACTTTCTGGTTCGGCTCGACCGCTCCTTCTTTGAGCAGGGTCTGGAAGAGAAATTCGACCCGAATTTGTTTTTCCAGTTCGGTCACCGCTTGGCGGCTGAGAGTGT
>ORJL010137451.1_pt1 | contig 68597 bp, 61 predicted proteins | sample 1779941 | NCBI WGS metagenome assembly ORJL01 (sample SAMEA104232317, study PRJEB22302) | groundwater metagenome | biome: forest; feature: aquifer; material: groundwater | place: USA | collected 2011-08-07 | depth 5.8 m | reverse complement strand
GGGGAACATTGGCATGGAGATCGAGAACAGAGACGGCACCGTGTATCGCTACGGCGCTTGCCAGAACAGCAAGTCCCTGCCTCACTGTTTTAGGCACTGGGAGAAGCTCGTCAACGACGTGAACGGTGCCGGGTTTCCAGCCACGCCAAGAAAAGGCCCTCTCAAGCATCAGATTGAGGCCAGCCTGGCTGCCCAGTTCAACGATGATGGACTTACAGGAGAAGACCTGGAAGACAAGATGTGCGATATCCAGAGTCAACTGGACGAGATAGTCGGTCTGGACCCTGTCAGTGAGGGCCGTGCCTCATCCAAGAAAACCTATCCAGCCAAGGCCCCAATCACATGCGATAAATGTGGCCACGGGTTTGAGACCCACGACGATGCAGTCTCTGCTCGCTGCCCCAAATGCAAGGCGAGTGTGCCGGGGCCGGTGTCCTGGAGTCAGGGGGCAAAGACCTGACAGCGCTGCAAAGAGGGGGCCATCGCCGGGCTCAGGGGAGTTTCCTTGGAGCAGGCTGATTCGATCTCAGGAGGAGGGCGGAGCGTTGGATCGGCTATCCGAGAGGACAGGAGGTGGGCCAGAGATGTCTTCAATCGCCGACGTTCCGGCTCGCTGTCCAGGAACGAATGTGGCGCTGGCAGATGCTTTGAGGACCGTGATAACGTGGAAGATGTTGATCGAGACGCAGCTTGAGTATCCGGTTTCGGCACGGGCATGGATCATGGAGAGATCGCGATGTCATCCCGCGATCGAAGTCGGGAGACCTAAGTCGGGCCACCTGCTCGGCGTGCTACTCAGCGCGGCGCAGATCATGGTTGGCGTCCAGGGGAGGCGGCGGGGACCACCTTGCATCTCGCTCAAAGGGCCAGCAGAGGCCATGAACGAGCCTACGAGGCGCTTTTCGTGAGCGCCAGGGAAAAGGGGGGCCTCCTAACGGCGAAAGAGGAGATGGAGAACCCTCTCCAGCAGATCCGCGACCACCCGACCACCCTCAAGACTAGCTTCCGGGTTTGACGACCAGGCCGGGAGGCGAAAGGCATCCGTGCCCATCGTCAGGGCCGTCACCCAGATCGCCCCTGATCAGTCCTTCGGGTATCTTGACGTGTCTCATGCGCTTCTGCTTGCACCATGTGGGTGCCTTCAGGTCACCCTCGATTCCGTGTTGCTCGTGTACTATCGCATTCAGCACGACCAAGTTCCATTCAACCAACCTGACGCTGCCATGTCTGCCAGGTCCCAAAAAGCAACGCGTTCCGCATCGCGGCGGCGAGCGGCAGGCTTGACCAGATTCGGCTGAAGGCGCTCCCCAAAGCATGACCTGGAGTCGGCATGGCGCGAGTTCGAGAGCCTGAGATCATGAGTTCTTCTTTGCATCTTTGATCTTGCATTTCTCGCTCCCGTATGTCCACGGTAGAGAACAGTCCACATGAATCCGTGTAATAACGAAAACCTCAGGTGAGGCTGAACGAGATAGAGCGAATGAACATCAACAAATCACTGGCGCTGGTGATGGCAGGGTGCACGGGGCTTCTTCTTTGCGTCTCCGCTCAGGCCCAGCGGCGAGCAACGGGAATTCCACCGGTGGTCACAAGGTTGTTGTAGCCATCACGGTCACTAATGGAATTGCGGACTTCACCGACGCCCTCATGAGCACGATTCCCGGCGACAATGGAACAAATGCCTAATAGGCTGATAACCGTTACAGTTTACTTTTGCCCCACATCTAGCCAATGTCACATCGTCACATTACATTAGGTTGTCAATGAATCGCTAGAGCCACACGTATGGTTTCCGACATTACCAAACTGTTTTTGGAAGTTTTGAAGCTCGCGCCAAGATACCTCATATCTCTCGGTGTGATCGCAGCCATTTTTCTTTTCAGCTCCGATACGTTTCTGAAGCGCCTCGGAGTCTTTGACTTTACACAAAACAACCGCCCCTGGATTGGTATCACACTTATCGTGTCCGCTGCGCTGTTCGGCGTCAGTGTCTCGGCTGACCTCCTGACATGGGTTCTGCGTTGGTGGCGGCAGCGGAAAGCATTTCAGAGCATCACGAAACGCCTCCACTGTCTCACCGAAGACGAAAAACAGATTCTGAGGTATTACATTGCTAAGAACAGCCGCGCCAACACGCTCCGCATTGATGACGGCATTGTGCAGGGTCTGGTACACACCGGCATCATCTACCGCTCGGCATCTCTTGGCACGATTGATGGATTCGCGCACAACATCACTCCTATTGCGTGGGATTATCTACAAGTTCACCCGGAGATTCTCGATGGCAGCACAAACACATATAGGACTGACAAATGCTATTGGTGATGATAAGCGGCCTAGCAAGGCGAGTGGAACGAACCGCCGCCTCCCCTTTGCTCGCCCCCGGGAGGCAGTGTGAGGTGTACTTCCAGCGCCATCTCCCGTCGTAGATCACCTCTAACGTTCGGCAAAGAGCACCATGACAACCCCAAAAGTATCCACACCGCCAGAGGATCAGCCCTTTTTGGACAAGGCTAAGATTATCGACACCTATTGTGAGCTGGCTGAGCAGCTCGCCGAAGCGTACCGGGCGAGACGATCACTTGAGTGGCGTATGCACGTCGCCCTCTGGACCCTCCTTGGTGTGATAATCTACCTGTGCATCGAAAAGGATCAACATTTGGAAGCCACGGCGGCAGTCGTTTTTTTTGCTGTCCCTATTCACCTTGTCTGGATTGTTAAGATCGCTCGGGGGCAAATCCGAGAGCAAGAACTCAGTAAGTATTATCGTTCTTGTGCCGTAAATCTGCTCCAAGGAGCTAAATTGGCTGATTTGCCACCTCCGCCCAAAGAAGAAGGTTCCACTATGCCTCCGTGGTTGGACAAGAGTGTTACATCATATCTTTGGTGGGTATTCGTTCTAATAGGGACGACCCTGATCTTATGCACCATCGCGTGGGCACTATTACGAAAACTGCCGAACTAGTCACCAGAGCCTACGCCCATGTCCGTCACGCGTCTTGCTGCGGCGGTGTCGCTCTACCCCTAGGCGTGCCTCATCTGTGACGTTGGGCAAGGAAAGCTTCCCGTGGGGAATGTCGTTGCCGCTATCGTGCTTGTCGGACTTGCGCTGGCACTTCTTGCCGTGTAAGTCTATGCGTCAGTCTCTGGGATTAAGAACGGGAGGCTCGATTCCTCGATGTGTTTGTCATGCGTGTGCGTCGGAAATGTCGGGAGTCGCCGTTCGGACCCGCCGTTCACGCCCCACCCTCACCGTCGGCGAGGGTTGATGGGGCGTCAGGGTGCCGAGGCAGTAACCGCGCCGGCGCGCTGACCAGACGCTGAAAACGGACCGGTGCGCTTCCCTCCAGTCCGCCCCTGGCCCGGACTCGTGTTTGCCTTGTGCCAGACACACCCTGAAACCTCGCCGTATAGCGGGTCTGACGACGTCTCCCTTAACCGGGTCACAGTTGAAGGCGATTCCCGTGGAGCGCCTGCCATTCAAAAGTGCAGGTTCCTGGACATCTGGCCGGGCAACGGGTCGCCGCGAGAACTAGATGTTTCAAGGTGCCCAAACCGGGGGAGGATTTCCGAACATCTCCTTAGCCCTGGTGAGGGCGCTCAGGTCGCCTGTAGAGCCAACCAGCGCCGGAAAGATTGCGTGACCGCGCCGCTACCCTCGAATAAGTCGAAGAACTCGTCGCCCGGTCGAAGATTCAACATCTCAAAAATCCAGAAGCAGAAGCTGTCAGGCTTCACGCCGCACAAGCCACGTTTCAGCGTCATGTTTGCGCTGTGCCAGTCACGAATCGTAGGTTGTTGCCGTGTGCGCTGTCGGTGGAGATTGAAGATCACAGCCTCCCACGCATAGGCGGGATTTACGTTCGGTTTGAAAACGCAGAACGGTTTGACCCACGCACCCACCCGAACGTCCTCAGGGCACAGGGGCAGCACTTCCGACAGGGTCGTTGAACTTAACGACAGCGCCCACGCATCGTAAGTTTCCAGGCGTTCGATAAGCTGCTCATGGTCAACTTCCGGGCAACCGTAGCGCCGTTTCGCCTGTCCGATGTAGGGCGGGTCGGCATACGCGGCTCGCAGTCCCTCCGAGGACTTGTAGATGGGCACCCCATTGACTGGGCTGAAGTCGATCTTGCCGTCCAATTTTCGGACCGCCTCCTCGGTATCCCTCGCTGTCACTGGACGACCCTGCCCTGCCGCCATGTTCAGCGCCAGTTTCCATGCCCGTTGCCGGTGTTTGGCGAACTTGAGCCGCGTTAGCGGGCGCGCCTGTGCTTCGTTGCCGGGGAGAACCCCGATGTCTGCAATTGCAGACAAATCCGCGACGACATCCGAGGCGGCCAGCAGCTCATAGGCGCGTGGACGGCTGAAATCCCACCGCTCGGAGACATAGGCCTCAAAGTTGCGATACTCCTGTCGGTAAAGGCGCTTGTCGCGGATTTCTTTCAGGGCCAACCCAACCTCCAGAAATGACTTCAACCCGGCGGCAATGCTCCGCTCGGCCTTTGCCAGAGCGCGCTGCTCGTTGGCCGAGAGCCGCTCTAAAAGGTCTACATCACGGAGTCGTAGGCCAGGTGCCTTCATGGTCTGGATCGACCGTCGCTGCCCGTCACTTGCTTTTTACGACGTACTGAATCGCGTCCTTGAAGTCCTTCGTCGGCCAGATTCCGTCAATAGTGCCCTGGGGTGCGTCAATGATTGCCTGAAGCGCTCGCTTTACGTAGACGGTAGTCGTCTTTCCCAGCAAATCGCGAGCGAGAGTCCTCGTCCTGCGGTCACATTTTACGGTTCCTAAAGGAACGAGAAACTCGTTGTCACTGAAAAGGTAAAGGAACTCAATGATCTCAGGTTCGGTGAAACGGTCGATGTATTTCTTGTAGTACGGAAGAGCAGACTCATCCACCCCCTCGCGATAGCCCATCCCGTTTCCGATAAAACATGTTGCGATGACCTTGACCCAAAGAGGGCGGGCAGCCCGTGGAATTACGCCATTAGACGGCAGCGACTCGCCCAGCATTTTGGCATGTGTATACTCGCCGTAAAAGTTGTTCCAGCCATAGTGGATAGTTTTTAGGTTACCTAGATTCTCGATCAGTTCCCCGGCCAGACTGTCTACGTCCTTGTAGCTAGTCCCACTCACCAATTTCAGGAAGCGGTCTGCGGCATCCTTTCGGGCGATCTCGGCGCTCTTACGATACGTGCCGTATCTAGCGCCGACCTGGTACTTTATATCTTCTGATGAGGCTGGCCATGTGTACGGGGCGAGCATCTCGATATTGGCACGGGTATCAGAGCTTTGTTTCGGATCAACGTAGATGCCAAAGATCGTCCAGAGAAAGTCATCGATACGCTCCGCTCCCAACTTGGCGATGTCCGCACCGATGACACAGGCATCGTGCGTCGGAATCGCGTGAGTCCGAATGTTCTGAAGCAAGAGCTTCATCTGAATGACCGCGTGCTGCGGCTCCGCCGTGATGGCGTGCTTCAGGCACACGGTGAGCAAGCCCATCATTTCAAAGCCATCGATACGATGATCGGTGGGATGCGCCGCGCTTGCGTGATTTCGCATGTAGTTTACATGCTCCAGGCGGTGGAAATTCACATCACTCAGCAGCCCTATTCTGCGGCAGGCTTCCAGAAGATCGTGGTCAGCAACCTGAGTAAGGTCCTCCTCGCTCTGGAAGTTCTTGTTTCGCGGGCTGATCTGCTCGGCGACAGAGTAGAAGTACGCCAAATCGAAGTTGGCCACGAGACTCCGTAGCGCTTTGATGGTTTCGTTCCACAAATACGTGAGCGCTCCATCGAAGAGCCCCACGGCGATGGCCACCGTGAATCTGGTCAGATAAACAGCTTTTTGCCGGTCACTAATCGGGATTACGTCCAGCGCGCTTTCCAGGGAACTGATGACTTTCCGCCTTTCCTCCACGGGGACCAGAACATCCTCAGTTGGCAGACCGAGCCTGGCTAAGTACCCGCCCAACGCTGGATGGAACGCTTCGATCGAGGACTGGAGCGAGGGCGAGGCCGCAGTCGCGACATCCAGCGGTCCATCCAAGGTCTCTCTCGGCACGATTGCTTTTTCGTCCATGGATGCAAGCGTGCCAACGGTTCCGGCGGCATTCAAGCGTATTCGGCTTTGGACATCGCAGGGCACAGGCGGACCTTTGCTGAGAACCATTCGGCATTGTGCTCCGCTAGCACGCTGGTCAGCAACATTGCACGGCAGCATCCCACGTGTATGCATGCCATACGCATGCCTGGCAAAGAACGATTCGCATCATGACCCGTTCGGCGGCGTAGGGTTGGTTTGGAACGCCAACGGTCACTGATCACCCCGGCTTCACCGGATCGACAACCACGACCAAGAGCGTCGCCACCGGCCCCAGCAAGAGCGACACTGCCCACCACGTCAAGGCGCTGCGGCCCTTCCCTTGAGCGATCCCAGCGTCGATGAGAGCCAGGGTGAACCAGCCCACCGCGTACTGGGCCGATAGGCCCTCGGTTTGGATCAATCCCATCATAGCGATTTTTAGTGAAGTTCTCTCCTCTGCGTATACGCGATCAGCGCCGCCACGCCTCCAACCAGAACTAGAGCATGCATCGCACGCAGTAGGCTCACCACCCAGGCGATGCCGATCCCCAGGGCTTTCCACTGGACCCACCAATGGCCGGGCGAGGTCATCAGGTTGATCACGACTGGAAGGACCAATACAAGCGGACCGACGAACCGGAACTTGACCGTGCGCAAGGTTGCCAGCATTGAACCGTGTCACCGACGGCGCGAATGTGGTGCAAAACCGGTGGTTGGGAATGGGACCAGTTTCGACGCCTGGTCGGCTCTACAGTGACCGTCGTTCGTTTTGACCCTGAGTTTTCAGGGTGTTTTCGCCCACGTCCAGGATCGTTCCGTCGAGAATCTTCCTCCCCCTCAGGCTCGCAGCCGCACAGAACGCTTCGATGTCCTGCCAGTCCGTCGAACCGATCAGCACCGAGACGAGCCCCACCAGCATGGGGTTCTTTCGCAGCCAGCGGGCTTCAGAGGGCTTCAGCCGTCTTGTAAGGGGATCATCCTGGCAGGTGTGTTTACGGCGCTGCCGCTGCGCCTCTGCGCGGCGCTGTCGTCGACAGGCGGGCCGTGGACAGAAAGCCTGGTCGGCATGATTCCGGTAATCGGGGCGGAGCGATTGTCCGCAGGCTCTGCATTTTCGTTCTGCTGGCATTTGCTTGGAGTTTCGCGACTTTTCAGGCTTCCCGCAAGTGCTCACGAGGGAAGAAGACGCGCCGAAGAAGAACCACGGCAGCGAAGAAGGAAGAAGAGTCTTGGGCGAATCCCTCGAAGAAAACCAAACCGAAGAAGATCCCATTCTCAGTCACCGGTCTTGCACCCATTCCGTTTCACCGCTGACAGAACCGATCATATTGAACCGAAAGTGCGCGGACATCGGCACCGAAGCCATTACGATTTCAGGTCATAGTGCTTCCTCACCGGTCACGTGGCGGGCTTGTCCGGAAGCACCACTGGCCTCATTCCAGGCGTGGAAAGGCGAATTGGCTACCCCTCCCTGCCTGCACGTCCCCACCCTGCTGCTCGACCATCTCCTCCGAGGGTGAGCAGATGGATGAGGGGAGACGGGTGAACGAATAGTCCGGGTCGGACACGGAGTGGACGATCTGGATCGTGGAGGCGCTGCGTCGGCTCGTTGACGCGACGTGTTCGCTTGACAGTGAGTGCCCGCGTTCAGCCCAAACCACACGATGGCCACCCTCCGCCGCCTCTTGAGCTTTAGCATTATGGGTTGCAGCAAGGCAGTCCCCCGTGCGAGCGTGCAAACCGTGCAGCCACAAAGCAGCGAGAGCGAGTCGAACGCGTGGATGGACCGGCTTGGCGCATTTCGAGAAGCCTTCGGCCATTGCCGGGTCCCGCCAAATTGGACCAAGATTCCTGCCCTGGCCAAATGGGTCAGCCTGCAAAGAAGTGGCTTCGATTCCTTGCCTTTTGAACGTCTTGAACAGCTCTATCGCTTCGGATTCGACTTCGGAGCGGATCGTGCTTGGCTATCCCGCTTCCTTGAACTGCTAGAGTTCAAGCGCGTTCATGGCCATTCGAACGTGCCCGCACGTTGGCCCGCGAATCCTCAGTTGGGCGGGTGGCTGTCATCTCAGCGATCGCGCAGGGCTACCATGCCCGTTGCCAGGCGGAAGCTCTTCGATAGGCTGGGCCTGGATTGGTCGCCTCTGGCGTCCACATGGAACCGGCGCTACGGCGATCTGCTCGCTTTCAAAACGGAGCATGGCCACTGCAACGTGCCTTCGGAGTGGAGTCAGAATCCCACACTCGCGCTGTGGGTCGGCAACCAACGCCACCGCAAACACCTCCTGACGCCTTTACAGAAACGGCTTCTGAACCGGTTGGCTTTTGATTGGTCGCCAGCCGAGACCCTCTGGAAAACCCACCTGAAAGAATTGAACGGGTTCCGGGAGCTGCACGGACACTGTAACGTTCCGCCGAAGTGGTCGGGGAATCCCGCTCTGGGAAGTTGGGTGGCCGAACTGCGGCAACGGGGTGAAGATGCCGTGTCCGCCCGGTGGAGGAGGAGCCTGATCGCTCTGGAATTCGAGTGGTCGCCCTCCCGTGCCCAATGGTGGGAGACCCGTTTTTCTGAGCTTCAAGCCTTCAAGGACCAGTTCGGCCACTGTCGCGTCCCGAAGGACTGGGCACCCAATCCCTCGCTTGGGAGCTGGGTTTCGACGCAGCGCATGCAGCGTGAGAGCCTCTCCACTGAGCGTCGGCAAAGGCTAGCCGGATTGGGCTTCGTCTGGCAGGCGAAGCTGATGTCTCCAGCAAGGAGCTGGGAAGAGCGGTTCCAGGAGTTGATCCAGTTTAAGAGACGCTTCGGGCACTGCGATGTTCCAGCGGTGTGGGCGGAGAACCAGCCCCTGGCGGAATGGGTGCGCAGACAGCGCGGAAGAGATCAGGCAAAGCTCGGCGCGGACCAACGGCGGCGCTTGACGGAATTGGGCTATTGCTGGGCACCGAGGGAGATCAACTGGGAGGAACGATTCGCCGAACTGCGAGCCTTCGAGAAAATCCACGGTCACTGCAACGTTCCCCAGGAAGCCCCAGAGTTACGCCGGTGGGTATTGCGCCAGCGCTATCGGAAGCGCACGCTGAGCGAGGAGCGTGTCCGCAAATTGGATCAATTGAACTTTGAGTGGCTCAGACTGGAGAGGGGAGGCGAGAGCGTTCCGTCAGGGGCTGCGCGTTGACCGAGCCGGATTGCGCCGAAGGGCTGGAGGTCCGAACCTCATCTTGGATTGAGATGCCTCGGCGGCGTGGCGTGGAGATCGCCAGGGCCATACAGATCAGGCCCGCCAAAGCCACCGCCAGCTCAGACCACAAACCTGTGGAGACTGTAGGACATCTGATACAACACGCCGCGACGCCGCGAACTTGTGTCATTTAGGCTTGAGTTGGTGGGATGACAGGAACAGATTGCGATCTATTCTAGAAATAGACCTCGAAAGGAAAGCGAGCAGAATGAAATCGGTGAGATTCTCGGCATGGTTGGCGATCTTTCTCGGCACCGTTTTCACCAGCTCCGTCGCGGGAGAGAGCGGCGGTGCGGCTCTGGAGCTGAACATCCAAATGATCCCGGGGATATGGGTAAGCGGGGCCACTGGAGCGGTGAATATTGAGTACACGACCAACCTGGACCAGACCAGTGGTTGGGCACTGCTGGCCACGGTCCAGGCGACAAACAGCCCGTATTTCTACATTGATGCGAGCGCCACGAACTCGACGAGGAGGTTTTACCGTGCGGTGAGGGAAAACAGCGACAATACCAATGAACCTCCGGTGAATCCTGATCCGCTGCACTTTGTCTTGATTCCTGCCGGTTCGTTCCCGATGGGTGACTCGTTCAACGATCGACCACCAGAGTGGGGAGCAGACGTAGAGATTCCCGTTCACACGGTCACAGTGAGCGCGTTCTACATGGACAAGCATGAGGTCACAAAGGGTTTATGGGACGAAGTGAAGGCCTGGGCAATCGGCCATGGATATAGCTTTGAGAACGATGGGGCAGGCAGGGGACCGAGCCATCCTATCCAGACAGTGGACTGGTTTAATGTGGTGAAGTGGTGCAATGCGCGCAGTGAAAGAGAGGGGCGCGTGGCGGCGTATTACACGGAGGAGGCACAGACAAACGTTTATCGCACCGGGCAGGTCAGTGTGGAGAACAGTTGGGTGAAGTGGAAGGGTGGGTATCGGTTGCCAACGGAGGCGGAGTGGGAGAACGCGGCACGTGGCGGGTTGAGCGGAAAGCGGTTCCCGTGGGGAGACACGATTACGCACAACGAGGCCAATTACCGGGCTTCTTCGGCTGATTCCTACGACCGGAGTTCAACGCGGGGGTATCATCCGAGTTATGATGATGATCCAATGCCATACACCAGTCCGGTGGGTTCGTTTGCGCCCAACGGGTATGGATTGTATGACATGATCGGCAACGTCATGGAGTGGTGTTGGGATTTGTATGGAGCCTATCCCAGCGGGAGTGTGACCGACCCACGAGGTCCAGCCACCGGCTGGTTCCACATGCTTCGCGGGGGCAGTTGGTACTCCAGCGCGTTCTTCTCCCGGACGGCGTACCGCTATTACGGCCTCCCGGAGCTCAGGGACACCATTATCGGGTTCCGTGCCGTCCTGCCCCCAGGTGAGTGAGAACAGAGCGGAGCCGACAGGCGACGGCCAGGCTGAGCGATCCGCCGCCGCGCTTCTTGGCTCGATACGCTGCTGCGATCCGTCAGTGCCTCGTGCGCTTTACCGTCGCTGCGGGCTGGGCTCAGTGTCCGCTCGTCGCGGTGCACCCAGGCCGACGCAAATCTCCCGCCAAATCCTGCTCCATCTGCACCGCCGCTTCGTACGCCATGGGGTTCAGGCGGGCATACAATTCCGGCAACGGCCCCAGGCCATACCGTTTGATCACCGAGGCTGTTTTGGTATTCGCCTTGTAGTTTGCGAAGCGTTCTTCCGGGGGCAGACCGCCGTCATCCCGAAACGCACGGCTTCTTAGGGTCACACCCAACGCTAGCCGATTTCTGGGCGGCGGTAGAGCGAGTAGAATTGCTTACCTACCCGACGGCCGCCGTGCTCAACCTTGCTTCGGCTGAACAGATAGAAAATCAGGTCATTGCTCACCCCGCCTGCCTCCTGATGCGCCGCTGCATGATGCGCTTGGGCTTCCGCCCAAGAAAGGTGAACAGGTCCACGACCTCGACCTTCAACGCCAGGGCGAAATCATCCAGCCGGGCGATGGAAGGCGCGTTCACGCCGCGTTCGACGAGGCTGATGAACTCCACGGACAGGCCGACCTCCTTCGCGAGCTGTACCTGCGTCAGTCGTGTTGCCTTGCGGAGTTCTGCGATCCGCCGACCAAGTTTCTTCTGGAGCATGAGAATGAGATACCAGCTTCCGGGCCACGTGACAACGAAGCCAAACTACGAGTTCACACGCAGCCTCACCTTGCGCGAGCCGCTCATAGCCGGTCATGATGCCGCACGCTCGGAAACAACCGATCTCGCATTGCCATCGACAATCCGGGGCTGATGTGGTTCGATCACGAGTCATGACCACCATGCACAGCGAGGACGTTCGGTGCGCCCTCTGCGGAAGGTCGAGCCCGCACATGGGCGTCGGGAGCACCAGTGCCTTCGGTTCCGCCGATCTGGACGGGCGGCCTCCTGAGATGCAGCGTTCCACGATCTCGACGTGGGTTCAGAAATGCCCGGAATGCGGCTACTGTGCGAGGCGGATCGACGAGGCACCGGCGTATGCGCAGTCCGTCGTTGCGGGTCCCGAATACCGCAGCCAACTCACCCACCCAGACTACCCTGAGTTGGCAAACGCGTTTCTTTGCCTCCGCATGGTCTTGGAGGCTAGCGGCTCCTTATCGGACGCGGCAGGGGCGACCATCCACGCGGCTTGGGCTTGCGACGACGACACCAGAGCCGAGTCCGCTACGAAATGCCGGATCGAGGCGGTCAGGTTGATCACGGCCCTGCACAATCAGGGTCAGAGACTGGCGGAGGAACCGGGGGGCGACGAGGCCATGCTTGCCGATCTGCTCCGCCGCGCTGGGAGATTCGAGGAGGCTCTGGACGTTGTGGACAGGTCGCTGCCGCAGGCTCCCAACAAGTTGATGCGGGCGGTGCTGCTATTCCAGAAAACCCTGATCTCGGCGGGCGATGCCACGGCCCACAGGATCGAGGAAACGGAGTGCGGCTAGACGCCGGGAGACTGGATAAAGGAGTGTTGACGACCAGAGTGGAAAGTGTGGAACCACAAGTCGAAAAGATTGTCTCCGGCGGCCAGACCGGCGCGGATCGCGCCGCGCTGGACTTCGCGATCGCCCACGGCATCCCCTATAGCGGGTGGTGCCCGATGGGCCGGAAGGCGGAAGACGGGCCGATTGATGCCCGCTACCAGTTGCAGGAGACGCCCAGCGAGAACTACGTTCAGCGCACCGAATGGAACGTGCGCGACAGTGACGGCACCGTGGTCTTTTCCATCTGCCCCGTCCTGGAGGGCGGGTCAAAGAAGACCGTTTTCCTCGCGCACAAGCTCGGCAAACCGGTCCTCCGGCTTTCGCGTGACGGCGGTCCAGCGTCGCCGGACCACGCCCTGCTGCGCTTCATCCGGGAGCAGAATATCAGGGTGCTTAACGTCGCCGGGCCGAGGGCCAGCAAGGAGCCGGACGTGGCCACCTTCGTCGGCGAGGTTCTGGAAAAGGCATTCGGCAAACCATGAGTGCGGAACCACCTTGCGCGTTATCTCCGAGAGGTCTGCCCTATATGCGGCGGTTCATCGTCGTCCTTTGCTGCCCCTTATTGGCTGCCGTTTGGTGTGGTTGCGAACCTGGGGTGGAGTCGGACGCGGCCAACCAGAAGCTTGCTGTCACCAACCAAAGCCCGACTCAGCTTGGTGTGCCAGGGCGCAGTTCGCCCACCCGGCGGGTTGTGACAATCGAGCTACCGCAGCCTGCATCAGAGTCTGGCCGCGACGCCCCGGCAGAAACGACGGTGTTTAACTCCTTTGGTCCCGGCGACACTTGTGACCTCTCGGTTGGATGGGCGGTGAAGGGCGAAGCGGGCGGATACCGAGGCCAAGCCGAGTGGTTCGTGCCCACCACTTCAGGCAACTTGAGTAGTATCGCGGTGGCGATTCATCCTTCCAGCGGCTCAGGTCACTCACATTATTCCGTTGCCCTGGACAACCACGGCATACCTGGAGCGGTGCTGGAACGCTTCGCTAACGCACCCAACGTCGCCGAGCCGAACCGAGCCTTTGCTCCGCTTACGTTGAACTCCTTACTGCATCCGCCATTGTTGCGTGGGATGAAATACTGGCTCTGCGCTGAACCTGCTGACCGGATGACCTCGAACGTCTGGCAGTATAATAACCAAGACTTGGCGAGTGGTTTTGCATTCGAGCGTTCGCCTTGGGACTGGAGTTTCGTTGAGGGGCAGCCCCGCAACGGTGCCTTCAAGGTCATGGTCGCGGCAGAGCAAGCTGAGCGGGAATAAAGCGTGGTATCCGGACAAGCGGGCGATGAAAGACCTTGAACCCTAACCGCTGAGGACAAGATTAAACCGCTTGAACCACCCGACAGCCATCACCTGGAGGCCGCTCTGGGCTGGATCGGCCTCGGCAGCCACATTGAGGCAACCGAGGAACTGGAGAAGATCGCGCCCCAGAACCGAGCCCATCCCGACGTGCTCCAGGTCCGCTGGCGCATCTTCGCCAAAGCCGAGAGGTGGGATGCCTGCCTGGACATCGCCACAACTCTCACCACGATGACGCCGGAGCGCCGCTTTGGCTGGATTCACCGTGCCCACAGCCTTCACCACCTTGGCCGGACCCAGGAGGCGAAAGACCTTCTGCTTTCGATCGTGAACGACTTTGAGCCCAACTCCACCATCCCCTATCATCTGGCGCGGTATTGCTGCGGACTGGGCCAAGTGCAGGAGGCAAAGCAATGGCTGGGGAAAGCTCTCCTCGTCCCAACTGACCCGGCAGAAGTGGACCGGGTGCGAAAGCTCGCGATGGAGGACCCAGCCCTGGCACTGTTGAGGACCGAGCCGTGACGCCCCACAAATGACACCGCTCGAACCACCGGACAGTCACCATGTCGAGGCAGCCAAAGGCTGGTGCCAACTTCATGCTTTTCTGGAAGCCAACCAGGAATTGGAGAAGGTGTCTCCCAGTCTACGCGCCCATCCCTCTGTGCTGGAAGCCCGGTGGCAGGTTTACGCCAACCTTGGGCAGTGGGAGAATGCTCTGGACATTGCAAGCATGCTTGTGAAAGTGCGCCCAGAGTCGCCCGGAGGCTATTACCGGGCCAGCAGCCTAGCCGAATTGAACCGTCATCTAGAGGCGTACGAGACGCTGAGCGCGGCGGTATCCCAGTTTCCGGCGGAGGATATTGTTCTTTACGACCTCGTCTGTGTCTGCTGCGCCTTGAAGCGGATAGACGAAGCTCGGACATGGTTGGGAATTGCGCTTGTGCCCGGGGCTCCTCTTTCTGATCCAGCCCCTGCTTGTGGATAGCAGGTCGCTACAGGTGCTAATGCTGGAGCCCAAGGCGGTCCTGGTTGACGGACCCGTCCCTAAGCCACCGGTCACGCTGTATCCTCTTCAGCGCCAAGGCTAATGCGGTGTAGGATGCTTCTGCCCGCTGGTCACCTCTGGCATCCGCAACGCACTGGGCTATCTCCTCGGCTTAATCCCCACCCGCCCGCCGTGGCAGATGACCAGGACCTCGTGACACCGCCGGGCCAGACTCGCCCGATCACGCCGCTTTGCCTCCAGAAGTGTTCCCGCGCAGTGTCGAAGCCCAAGACGGTGGAACTTGGACTCCGCCAATCTGGACCATCTCGAACCAGCCTGAAGCGCACTCCTCGCTTTTCAAACAATTCTTGCTGAAACTGTACCGAGGGGACTACCCTTGGACTTTGAACCCCGTTAGCTCCACGGTTCAACATGAAGAGCGCATACTCGGTTCCCTGCGGTGGTTGGGTTCCCGGCGGTGAACCGGGCAGCCAGAGGATGTCCTGCAAAGGGAGGGCTGAGGGATGGCCGCAAAGCCCGCGAGCCAACGCGTCCTGTTGTGAGCATTGCCATACACATTCTGGCGAGGTCAACCGACCGACGCCAAGGCCGGACAAGCTTCGCCATGAAATCGCTCGGTCACGGAGCTGGCCTGATGCCGTTCAGGGCACGCAGCACGATACACATTAGGATTGCGAACGTCTCCACACGACCGACATCCACTGCCTAGACGCATATGAAGACCAAGGAATACTTAATAAATCAACTGCCACAAGTGGAAGTTGATGGCAGTAAAAACATTCCGACCGTGCTATTCTATCAGGCAAGTGACAAAGTGCTGATTGGGAATGCCGCGCGGGACGCCGCCAACGACTCAGCCGCCCTTAATTTCGACTTCAAAGTTGACCTCGGCCATTGTGACCCTACGTCAAAACCGAAGGGCAAGTTCCGAACCGCATGCGGGGACTGGAAATCCGCAGTCGGCCTCACGGGTGATTTTTTGCGCGAAGTACTCCGCCACACCAGTCAATGGCTGCACACCAATGGCATCGATCGGGGCACAAGCGTCCTTTTAGCCGAACCCCTGGCGATGCAGACATCCCCAGATTGGCTGGCCAATTATCGTCGCAATCTTGAGGACATCTTAAAAAACCGCTCCTTTGCGGGGATTGAGAACATAGAATTCGCCAACGTCGATTTTCTCCCCGAACCCTTTGCAGTTTACCAGTACTACCGTTACGGCATTCGACACCCCTTCGTTGCGGAGAGGGGAAAAAAGCAAGCTCTAGTCCTAGACTTTGGCGGGGGCACCCTCGACGTTTGCATCATCGAAACCGATAAGGAAGGCGATATTAAGAAAGGTGGTCCAAACTCGAAGCCATTAGCAGCATCTTCCGAGTCCGTTGGAGGTTTCTACGTAAATCGCAAAATCGCGGAGCACTTACTTCGTAAGTATGCCATCGAACCATCCGGTAGCGGCAAGTTGGGGAAAATGTTTGCTAAAGGGTTGGATGTGTACTCAAAGTGGCGCATCGAAGAGCCTGACCTCAGCACAGTCGCGCCCGAGTACGCGCACTTTGTCCGCCACTTCCACAACCTTGTTTACGACGTCGAAAACCCCAAATTGTCAATCTGCAAGACCGTTCGAGATTGGGGGCTTGATGTTCCATTGAACATCCGAGTGACGGTGGCCATTCCTCAGAATCCATTTACGGCCACACCTGAACGCACGGACACCACGTTATCGGCTCTTGATGTGAGGCAACTCTTTGTGAGCGACATTTGGGAGCACCGTATGAAATCAGTTCTGCGTACGACCTTGGAGAGAGGGCAAGCCGAGCTGAATGGTGCCCCGATAACTGTCGTTCTACTTTCGGGCGGCTCAGCGAACATCGGCTGGCTAGAAAAGTTGCTGCGCCGCGATTTCACAGAGGAACTTAGCAGCGCCGAGATTCTCCATCTACCCGATTTTCAGGAAGTCGTTGCAAAAGGCTTGGCAGTCGAGTGCGCACGACGGTTTTATTCGGAGGCTGGTGATTTTTCATCTGTCACCTACAACCGGCTTTGTTTATTGCTCGACTCAAACAGTACCGGCCCAAAGCAGTGTCGCTTCAGTCCGAAAACCGAAGAAGTTCCGCAGTGCGACATACCGGGTGTCCTTCTCCCGTCCGCCAGCTCCCTAAAGAGACTGATTGACAAACCAATCAGGTGGAAAGTGCATCAGTTAAGCACAAGCCCCAAGCGCCTCGACTATTATTTTCTCCGTTCGAGTTTTGACTACCAAGATACAGACAATCTTCAGAACATAGAGCATCACACGGTTTTCGCAAAAACGGACGCTTTCGACCATGAGATGAAAGTTGAACTCGTGGTCAGGCCCGATGGCACCGCCCTTCCAAGATTTATTTATAAAACAGGCCGCAATGATGACGAGACCACTTACTCCGAAGGGAAAGCGTTTTATCTGGATATGACCTACGGCCAAACGGCACCGGTCTCGAAGGCTTATATCGGCTTGGATTTTGGGACAAGCAATACTTCGGTTTCATTCGTGAGTTGGCATTCGATCCAAGTGTACGAGCGCCGGTCTACCGAAAAGACGTGGACAGATTTAAGCGACTTAGCCCTTCTGTTACCATATCCGCTTGCCGCCCCACTATGCGACTACCTCAACCAGACAGAGAAGGACCACCTTCAAAGGCACGCTCGCGAGTTCATCGAAGCAGCTTTATCGATGGCGGCATACGTTACTTATATGGAGTATTGTGCGTTGCGTAGTCACGGCGAGCCAGCGATCTTTAAAGGCTACACTCAGAGGTCGGCTGGCCCCCTCTGGGGCTTGCTCCGCACTTGTCTCGATAAACTCCCAAAGGCCGCCGATGTTGCAGCTCCGTTCAGAGAGCTGATCTCACCTGCGTTTTATAAGTTGATAGATGATGCAGTAACTTTCATTGGTCAAGAGAAGCACGAAAAAGCTAGTGGATCAGAGCTAGACCTTTTGAAGCCGGTGCAGGTATTAGCCAATATAAGCCAAAGGGTGTTCTCTACTTACATATTTGGTACGTTTGAGAACGTTAAACGACAGCCATTTTCCAATGCTTATCAGGGGGAGTTTAGGGAAGCGCATGGCACACCTCACGTTATCAAGCGGTGGGCATACAAGGGAAGCGAATGCTTCGCGGAGCAGGAGCCGTACTTAGTAAATATCGAAAAGGGGATCGGGCTTGGGCTTGTGCCACTTCTTTTCTGGAAACACTGTGACAAGCACCAAGACCTGGAGCGTGGCCATTGTTATATTTATGACAAAGCGGAGAGGCAAGCGGGAAAGTACTCGTACAAGGCGGTTGGTTGTCCTTGCGCCTGTGATATATCTCGCGAGAACGAATTTAGTGCTCTATCCGAAGCGTTGACGAATTTCAGAAAGTGCGACCCGCAATTGCAGATAATACACGTGGGCGAATTGAAGGAGATGTGACAAGTGTAAACGAAAGCTCTAGTCGCCTATGCGGCGCACAATCCGCAAGCAATGGCAAGCCTCCCTCTGCGGTTGCGGTGTACGGGAACCTAGACCGGGTCGCTTCGGCCACCGACGGGAGTTCTGGGGCAGACTTTTCAATTCTCAGGTCAGTCGTGCTGGTCATGGTGTGCCGCAAAGCGAACGGAATCACCCAAAGCAAGAGCGAAGAATCGTTTGAGAAGCCCCCAGGTGAGCCGGAATGTCAGACGGAGCGCGATCGGTCGGAGGAGATCGTGCACCAGATTGAGTAGGTTTTGAAGAAGACTCTGGGTATTGAATGTGGCGGGGGCGTGGGGCAGTAAAGAGCCGGTCCAGGCTGACGCTGTGGAAAGGACCTTGACGAAAGCACTTGTGGGTGATGAAACCGCTCGAACCACCAGATAGTCACCACGTCCAGTCAGCACAGGGCTGGCTTGAACTGGGGAACCCGCTCGAAGCCAACGAAGAGTTGGAGAAAGTTGCTCCGAGCCTCCGTGTTCATCCTGACGTGCTGGAGGTCCGCCTCCAAATCTACGCCCGATCCAAGAAATGGGAGGCTTGCGTCGATATCGCGGAGGCCATCGTCCAACAAGCGCCGGAACGGGTTTTCGGCTGGATTCAGCGATCTTTCGCACTCCATGAGTTGAAGCGCACTCGCGAGGCGCGAGATGCCCTCCTGCCAGCGGCACACGGATTTCCTGAGGAGTGGATCGTCCCGTACAACCTCGCCTGCTACACCTGCCAGATGGGCCTGATGGAGGAGGCCAAAATCTGGCTGGGAAGCGCCTTTGATCTTGGCGGTTCAAGGAGGATCAAGCTGATGGCCCTGGAAGACCCGGACCTGGAGCCGATCTGGAAGAACATCGGAGGCGCGTAGCTCGGGGCTTACGCGGTTTTATCGACTCGCAATCTACTCCGTGGACCGCCTTATCTGCTCCAGCGCAATCCTGGCAGCTTGAGCGACATCCCCTGACGAATCTCGCAGGGCCTCCGTCAAAGCCGGGATGGCGGCTGACGCGGTGGCCCCCAGGTTGCCCAGTTCGACCGCCGCGCAGGCCCGGTTGCGCGTTCGCTGGTTCGGATCAGGGATTTTTCGAGATTTGACCGGCGTGAACGGCCAGAGCCAACGATCGACATGGTCAGAGAGTGTGTCCTTGGTCTGGAGTATCCGAATCAACTCCGGTACACCCTGAGCCCCCTTTTGCGCAAGCGCTCGGATTTCCTTCGGGCCGAGGTTGACGGGATGTGGAGCGAGTACCGACCAAGTAATCACCACAGCACCGACAACCAGGGCCGCCAATGCCAGCCAGAAAAGGAATGCCTTGAGCCGGTTCACCGAGACACCTTACCGCGCTGGGTTGCGCGTCCGCTTCTGCCCTTGCGACGGTTGCGTATTCGAAGGCAGCCCGGTGTACGGTTCTGAATGCCGCCGGTGCACCTCCCAGTTCTGCGCGTACTTCGCCGCCATTTCCGGGTCCTGGATGACCAGCAGGTTCTCCGCGTTGCTTTCCTCCGCCGCTTTCGTGAAGTTGAATGACCCGGTGATCACGGTCTGGCCGTCAACCAGGATCACCTTGTTGTGCGCTATCGCGTGTTGCGCGTCGATGTAGCAGGGGATTCCGCTGTTGAATAGGAAGGTCGCCGATGAGTACTTCTCGGTCCGCTGGCTCTTATCCAGGACGACCTCGATTCTGACGCCGCGCCGGTGCGCCTCGACCAGCGCCTTGGCGATGGGAGCCGAGGTGAAGGAATACGCCTGAACGAGAACCGTGGACCTGGACCTGCCCAGCGCCCCGACCACGGCTTCGGTGCAACCGCCTTTGGGAGAAAAGTAGACGTTCCATCGGGTGGAACGTGCGGAGGCATCCGCGCTCCATCCAGTGGACGACCACACCGCTAACAACAAGACTGTGATACAAGCTCTCATGCCCGTTACTGTTACGGCCTGCGCGGTTATTTACCAGACCCAACCTGAAGTTCCCGAAGCACCTGGGCGCTTGCCAGCCTGTTCGTGGCTCCGCACAATCCAGCCATGCAGAAGCCAAAGAGAACCGGGATCAACGGCGCAGTGAAGTTGATCCGAATCGTGTCCGTGCTGGCAATGCTCGGCGTAGCGGGAGGGGCCGGTGTTTACGCAGGTTCAGCGAACGAAACGTCGAAAGCTGCCAAGGTCTTGCTGGCGGTGTTCGCCCACCCTGATGATGAGACGGTATGCGCGGGTGTTCTGGCTCGCGCCGTAGCCAATGGGTGGGAGGTGAGGGTGATCTTTGCGACTGCGGGTGACGCCGGGGCGGATGTGTCGGGACGGAATCTTAAAGGCGCGGCGCTGGGTAAGGAAAGAGAGCGGGAGGGTGCGAGCGCGTTGGCGGCTCTCGGCGTGAAACGACCACCATCCTTTCTCGGTTTTGGTGATGGCACCGTGGCGCGATCGAGAACACAGGTGAAGGAGCGGTTGATCAAGGAATTGGGTGGCCTCAAACCCGACGTGATTCTCACATTCGGCCCGGATGGCTTCACTGGACATGCCGACCACATCGCCGTTGGGAAAGCGACCGATGACGCCGCGAAGGAGGCTGCGCCCGCATCCGCCGTGTACCACGCCGTGCTGGGTAGGCAACTGGAGGGCTGGGCTGCGGTGGCGGGGGTGGCTGTCCCCAAGGGAACGAAGCTCCCGGAGAATCTTGTCACAGTCGATGTGAAGCAGTTCGAGGCTGAAAGGCTGGGCAGCCTAGACTGCCACAAGACCCAGTGGACACCGGAAGTTCAGGCAAGACTCAGGGATTTTCGCAGAGCCTACTCTTTCGAGGAATTTGTCTGGTCAGGCGGGGGCCTGGGAGCACCCGGAAAGTGGGTGGGGCCTTGACCGCTTTCAGCGCCGTCCGCGTTCCTGGAGAGCTTATCGGGCTTGGTCGTACGCGCCACCTGTGACAGCGATGCCTGCTGAACAGAGCCAATCGCCCGCACACGTCGCCAGCGTCCCCAAGAGGCCACGAGTCAGCCCGCGCGCGTGGTCGTGGGCGGCGTGACGTGGCGCGGCGCTGAAGCATCGCAATTCCATGCTGTTCTTCGTCGGTCAACTCGCGTCGCTCACCGGTCCCTGGATGCAAGTTATGGCGCAAGGATGGCCGGTGTATGAGTTGACCGGCTCGAAGGTTCTGCTCGGCACAATGGCTGCCGTCGGGTCGTTGCCCATGTTGCTGATCTCCGTCTGAGGCGGCTCGGTGGCCGACCGACATCCCAAGCGCACCCTGGTTTTCTTGGCCCAGACCGGGATGATGATGCTGGCCTTTGTGTTTGCCGTGCCGGTGCGGAGCGAGCGAGTCCAACCGTGGCACATCCTCGTGCTCTCGGCCTTGGGCGGCGTGGCGATAGCCTTCGACATGCCCGCCCGCCGCACGGTCTGATGGTGGTGTTTTTTTTACGGGAATTCACTCACCCAGCGGGACTATACGGGCGAGGAAGGCGGGCAGTGCGTGCGCGAATACCTTGTGCTCCGCTTCGTCGCTGAGTTAGCCAGCGCGACGGGGTTCGCGGGCGTTCTGTGCGGAAGCGTGCGCTACCCAGGAGAAAACCTGGTCGTGTTCGATCGGGCCTGGGGGCACTACCCCATCTGAGGCTCCCTCCAGCTCCGTGCTGGTCTCCAGCTACTAGTTTGCTCAGGTCAAGAGGTGGTGGTTTCTGCCGGGACCAGTGGCTTCAGAATAAAAAAACCAATCCGAGTTATAATAAGCTGACATCAGAGTCATTATCGTGTATATTAGACAGCGACGATGAGATTAACTCCCGTCCGCGTCAATTAACAAGGTGGAGATTTAAGAAAGGAAGATTATGAAAATAATCATTATTCATATTCTGTCTATTTTTGTAGTAGAAGTGATAATATATTATATTACACATTATCTACGAAAGTGATATTGATAGTGGGGGGATGACACCCCCCTCTTTTCTCTAGCGTGACGGTCTTCCAAGGAGTTTTGTGCACCGGAACAGCCACACACTCCGCAAGCGCAGCTTGCCTTAAGCACTGATGCCAATCACAAAAATTCATCGGTGCGCACCGACCAGTCATAGACTCACCCGCCCGAGAGCCTGTCCGGGTTGATTGAACGGGTCACGTTCTTCAATGACGACACGAGCTTTGGCGTGCTCCAAGTCAAAGCCAATGGCCACCGTGATTTGATCTCGGTGGTCGGCTCCCTGCCATCAGCCAATCCTGGGGAATGGGTGACCGCCGAGGGGCAGTGGTATGCGCGGGAGCCGGTCTGGCGACGTGGTGGGCGGTGCGCCGCAATAACGGGGGCCGATCCGAGCCTCAGATTTGTCAACCTCGTGTGGACGGCGGCACAGTTCTGCGCCGATTCAACCACATGCGGCGGAAGGGCTTGACAGCGTCTCCGCGTAAACCGCAGAGTCATGTCTGAACACTGGAACAGCTTATGACATTGCCTGATCTGATTGTTGTCGATGTGAATTCGACCGCTGATCTTGTTGGCATTATTCGAAGAAAGCTTGAGCGCAACATTGCGGCTATCAAGGGGAGTATTCCGGCCTCTCATCATGCTGATTACGATGCGCGCTTTCCTCCGCCTGACTGGGGAGCGTTGGAAGTGGGTTACATGGAAATCTTTGGCTCAATGCGAGCGGAGCCGGTGCGCAGTCATGGCGAGCAGGACGTGTACGATGTTTTGTGGCGCGTGCAGTCTGATCTAACAAATGTACTGCTGGCTCAGAAGGTTGTTGTTCGGATCGGCGGGGAGTTGCGGAAGTTATTTCCGGCGTCGTTGCGCGAGTACCCGATGTCGTGTGTGTTCAAGGTAGCGAAAGAGTGGAAATTCGAGTTTGTCGATTAACGGCGTTTCTCCCGCGCCTCGCGGCGATCGAGGCGAGAAACGACGAATCGCCTGTCCAGACCGCCGATGCGTCTCAGAGCCCCTGGTTCCACGCGCGGAACGTCCCTGGGCAACTCGACACCAACGATCTGGATGTGGGCTCCTGGTGGCGATGCAGCAGTACATGCTGTTGCAGCGGAACCTTGTTTACACCGGCGTCACGCGAGGCAAGAATCTGGTGGTGCTCATCGGCCAAAAGAAGGCGCTGGGGATGGCGGTGAAGAACAACAAGACCGAGAATCGGTTTTCAGGGCTGCTGGCGCGGCTGACATCCGTCTAAATGCGATGGCCACAGCCAGGGTGATGCCGGGGCATGAAGCTTCGCGTGAGGTCAGGTAGTTACGGCATGAACTCCTGTCAAAAAGGAAAACGTGCCGAGCGCGCCTGGCGCGACGAACTTATTGCGCGCGGATACAACGCCCGACGCGGCCAGCAATTCTCAGGCTCGCCCGACAGCCCTGATGTCATTTGTCCTGAGCTGCCGGGGTTTCATTTTGAGGTGAAGGCCGTTGAGCGCTTGAACCTGAGCGAAGCCATGGCCCAGGCCGTCAATGATGCTGGCGCGAAAACTCCGGTCGTCGCCCACAAACGAAACAGAGGTGACTGGATGATCACGATGAGGGCCAGCGACTGGTTCAAAATGGTGGAGCGGGCGCAGCCAGCAGAGGATGTTGCCACACGCCGTGCCCATCAGACGCCGGTCGCCGTGCAACACGGCAGGTGATATTTTGGCTCAGACAACCAAATCACCGTTCGGAGAGCCAGATCGCAGCACTGGAGGAGGTTTGCTGAGCTGGTGCGGCACCCGCATGCAGGCGTCTTCGACGGTGATCTCCTTCGCGCCGACCAGGTAGGAACCAAACAGGTTCTCGGTGGTCTATCCGATGTCTGCGCAACTTATTCGGACGCGCCGGTGCTGATGGCTGACTTTCAACGGTCGCCGGAGCGCTACCAGGCCGACATCACGGCGGGGTCATTGAAGAGCGCTGAAAGCAGAGTGACCGCCGATCTGTGGCTGCGCGGCGTTGACGAAGATGGGAAGCAGGCCAGGGTAAAGAACAACCTGCTCAGGTCAGGAATCCAGAAACCGCCAATCGGGTGCAAAACGGGCTGAGATGGGTCCATCTCCTTCACCCTGGCCCCTGTTTTACAGTTGAGTCAATTGGGTGGCGATTCGCGTTTGCTATTGCCGGGAGACCCCCTTAGATTCCCGCAGCATGAATGAAAGCCGCCACATAATCCGATCTGTCATCGGTCAGCGAGTTTTTCAGAATCTACCGTCACCCGAGGCACAATGAACACGCCGCAGACCCACGCTCCAGACAACGTTGGTAGCTTCGCTGAGTCCAAGGTCATCGAGGCACTCCGTGAAATCGGTTACGAAGTACGAACAATCGACCAGGCGGATGCGGACCTCATCGCTCAGCTCGACGGCAAAAGCTGCGCAATATCCGTTCAGGCCCGCCACTTTCGGAAGGGCTCCATCGAGAGCAAAATGCTCGTTATTGAGGAAGCGAGGCTGGACCGGCTCTGCACGTACGCGTCTCAATCTAGGCTGATCCCGATGATCGCCTGCGTCGTCTGCCTGTCCGACGAGGAAAGGCTTCACCTCTTCCTCGCCTCTGTTGAACATGTCCGGACGCACTTCAAGAAAGTGAAGTTTGGCTACAGCCTCTATTTTTCAGAGGCCCGCATCAGGCAGCACATCGACGATCGCGATGTCTTACACAAATGTTGGCACGACGCCAATTTGGAGCGATTCGCAAAAAGGGCTAACCAAATCAAGGACTGAAGATCACCCGCAGCGAGGCGGAGGTGATCTACAGTCCCTGATGATATTGGGGCGCATGCCCCGGTGTGAAGCAGGTGGGGTCCTTGAACTCATGACGCCGCCCAGCGTTGCGCTTGGCGGCAAGCGCGCTACTCGTCGCGCGCTCGCCTACCTGAATAATCCCCTACCCGTTTGGGAGAAGGCTTGATCTCAGCAGGCGACTTCATGCGACGAGCGCCAACAAGTCCTCGTGGATGGACTGCCAGGCTTGGTCGAGGTTGATGGTGCGGATGCTGATCTTGTGGCCCTTGTGGGTGAAGGTCGCCGACAGCGGCGAGTCCACGGTAGGATACAACAGCATCATCTCGCAGGTGTCAGCCCACTGCCCCTTCAAGTTGTCCATGTACGCGTTGATCTGATACAGGTGAGCCGATCGGAGCCTTTCCGCCTCGTAGTGCTGCTGCGTGGCCTCCGGCGTGAATTTGCAGTCGATGATGATTTTGCGGGCGTCGGAGGTCAGGCTGATGTCGGTCTGCATCTTGGGCAGCAGTCCCTCTGCGAAGCCGTCGGCTGGACTCCACTGCCAACCTATATCCTCCCGCCTGACCCGGAAGTCCGTGTGGACACGGTAGAACGTGCGGACGAAGTTCTCGAACAGGACTGCCATCTGCCGCTTGTCCCGCACGAAGTCCATGAACTTGCTGGTGCCGGGCTTCTCGGACACGAGCAGGTTCCGATAGATCAACTCGCACACCTTCAGCAGGAAGTCGTAGAACTGGTTGTTCCGATGAAGCTGCACTTGACCGAACACCCGGCTGGTCAGCTCGATGTCCTGGATGTCCGAGAACAGGCGGCAGAGCTGGGTCAGGCCCTCGCAGCATTCCGCCGCCAGTCCCTGGGCGCGGGTCAATCGCCGCATGGTGGCCTTCAAGATGCGGTTGTGCAGGACGTTGTAGCTCAATTCGTCGAAATCGCAGGGCAGCCTGGCGGTCATCAACCCGTTACTGCGGATAGCCTCCTGGAAGCAAATCCGTCCGCGCAAGCGGCTTGTCGATTCATGCTCCGACACGTAGCCCCGGTCAAAGCCCTGCTTGAGCAGGTGGTTGGTGCCGTTGATGAGGACCCTGGCGAACAGATCAGCCAGGGTGGTCGAGTCAATGGCCTCCACCGCGACAACATCCTTCTCCGCCAGCTTGTCCCAGGCGTAGCAGAGCAGGTAGTAGATGTTTTGGATGGGGATGTTCACGACCTGGGTCACGCGAGCAGCGCCGCCCGCTGGTCCTTCACCTTCTGTTCATTGTCGAACCAGTATTCCTGGATCAACGGCACGATCTCCGACTCGATCACCCGGCGATACCACTCGTCGTCCGGTTCCATGCCTTTCCGGGGGCAGAAGTAGCTGTGGCCGATTTGGTATCCGGGGCCGAGGTTCTTGGTGTCCGCCGCAATGACCTCGTTCAAGGCGTTCATCCCGGCGACGATCCGCTTCACCAGCCCCGGCTCCGCGCCAACGTCAGCCAGGAATCCACGAAACGCATCGCTCGAAAACTCGGGGCGAAGGGTGATGAAACGGAACCGCCGCCGCAGGGCGTAGTCCACCATCGCCAGGGAACGGTCGGCAGTGTTCATCATCCCGATCAGGTGGAGGTTTTCAGGGATGTAGAACCGCTCGTCGGCGTCCTGGGAATAGGCCAGAGGTATGGCGTGTTCCTTCCCGCGTTTGTCAGGCTCGATCAGCATCATCAGCTCGCCAAAGATTTTGCTCAGGTTGCCCCGGTTGATCTCGTCGATGATGAAGACGTACGGTTTCCCCTGCGCCTCCTCGCGCTGCGCCCGGCGACAGAACTGGTGGAAAATCCCATACTTTAGATCGTAATGGCCCTTCAGCGACGGACGGAAGCCCTGGATAAAATCCTCATAGGAATAGGACTGGTGGAACTGGATCATCTCGATCCGCTGCGGGTCGTTCGAGCCGATGAGCGCGTACGCGAGCCGTTTGGCGACATAGGTCTTCCCGACGCCCGGCGCACCCTGGAGCACCACGTTTTTCTTCTCCATCAACGCCGCCAACATCTCGTCGAACTGGGTCTCCGCCAGGAACAACCCCTTCATCGCCTTCTCCTTGTCGTAGAACTCTATCTCGGTCTTCTGGGGCGGCGCATCGTCGATCAGGTTGCGGATGATCTCGTACTCCTGCTCCGTGAGCCTAAACAGGCTGCCTTGAAAGTTACTTGTAAAGGGCTCGCTTGTCGCCAGATCGGCAGTGGCCTGCAACGTCTCGTAAGCAACGGGTGCAACCAACTGCTCGATCTTCTCGAACTCGATTTCCTCGCCGTTCTCGGTCCGGTGCAGACCCTTGGTGATCTTGCAGACCGCGACCACTTCCTTTTGTGGGCTGGTTACGTAGCCGACGACCATGTCCCCCGGCTTGACCTCCTGAAAGCGTTCGTAGATTCGACGCTTATTCCCTTTGTCGTTGTGGGAGGTGTAGGTCTGCTTCTGGCCGACCGGCGTCTCCTCGAAACTCCAAATCTTCGGATTCGCGTTCAGCCACCAGTAGGCGACTCCGGGGGGCGGAGGGGGCAAGATCACACCGAGCCTTAGCTCCAGCCCCACCTTGCTGGCGATCAGCTTCACGAACTCGGGGTAAGGGGTGATGTCGGTGAGGGTCTTCGAAGCCATTTTGCTCTCCTCCGGCATCTCCCACTCCCCCTTGGCCCGCCAATTCACCCTGCGGACATGCTTGTAGTGCGTTCGTGTTCCGTCGAAGTCATAATCCCCCTCGACCACGCCATAGCCCAGGAGCCTGGTGAAACCCTGCTTGGCGAAAATGATGTCACCCTTCTCGATCTTGTGGGTGAACTGCCAGCACGCCAAGGCGTCGTGCGTCTTGGATGAGTCGCCCGGGTCAATCTCCAGGAGCTTTTGGCGGATTTCCTCCTTGTTCTTGAACTGGCGCAAGTCCGGCGTGCCTTCCCAGCCGATGGCGGCGATCCCCTTTTCGTGGAACTCTTCCCAATGCTCGCCCCCCGTTCCCGCCGACAACGTCCAGAACTGCCGTGATGAAGGCTCAGGCGGGTTGGGCCGCTTAGCCCACTTTTCAGCGATCTGCTGCGCTTGCCGCTCATCGAGGACGGTGTTTTGTCCCTGTGCGGTGAGAGCCCAAGTGCCACGCTCTGGGCTTTCGAGCAAGCCCTCCCAGACGAGATACTTCCTCGCCCAAGCAACTTCATTGTTAAACCGCAACTGTCCAGATTTGGTGGTCGCGGCAACCACTGGGTTAGGCAGTTTGAGTTCTTGAGCGATTCGCGCGGTCACGTCTTTAGGGGTTCCCGATCCCCCGAGGGCGCGCAGTGCGTCGAGGAGTGGCCCCATCCATTTTGTAAAGTTCCAGTTGTTTTCCTGCGTGGCGAACAGATGGGCTTCATAAGACACCTCCGGGTAGTTGCTTCCCAGCCGGTCGGTCATTTCCTTCAGCCATTGCCGATAGCTCTGGTAATCCTTTGGCTCGGTCGTGATGCCTTTGGCCTTGCCGTAGGCCGTGGTCTTGTGGTCAGCGGGAAGGAACTTCTCCGGGTTGATCCAGAACAGGACGCTGGTCAACCTGTTGATGCCAACACATTTCAGCTTCAAGCATCGGTTAAACGACTCCTCGTCGACCTTCTCGATCCCGCCGTCCGCTGCCAGTGCGGCCACCTGCCACAGATGGCTCACATGGTCCTTCTCGCGCTCCCCGGCATACGGAAACAGCCTGGAAGTCATGTTGTGCAGCACGGGTATGCCAGTGAAATCGTCCGGCACCGGAGCCTTGAGGCCCCACCGCGTCTTTAGGAAGGCCCAGTTGTCCCGGCGATTCTTGTCCGTCACGCCCCGGTTGAACGTGGCCAGGAAGGTGAACGGATCAATTTCCGCAACCGGGATCGGTTGGCCATCCGCGCCTTCGTCCTGGAGGCTGATGACCTTGAGGCCTTGCTGCTCCATTTCGCGCAGGATCGTCAGCAGCTCATTCTCGTTCTGGCGATATCCCAGGATTCGGTGGATCGCCTCTCGGTGTATGGGTATCCAGCTAAACATAAATGTCTCTGGTGTCATCTGTATTGGCTCAGCAGGCAGGAACAAAACCCACACTTGCGAGCACCTGCTTCTGTTCGTCGCTTGGCTCAGGAACCGCCCAAGCCAGCAGGCGCTGGGGACGGGAACTGGCGACGTAGGCGAATCTCGCGTGTTCATCATCGCCAGTGGCCTTCTGCACCCACTGGAGCCAATGCCCCCCGTCGCTCTTGAGGGTCGGTGACGACACAACCAAGGCCGCGTCCAGGGTCTCGCCTTTGATTTGGTGAAATGTGGTGATCCGCAAATTGCACCGCGTGGCAGGGTTCCCAAGCTCCAGAGAGTCATAAACCTTGGCACCTCCTTCACCTTGCGGAACTCGAACACCAACTTCGTGCTTGGGAAACGAGGCGCGGCCCCTCCAAGCCCCGTTCAAGATGCCCCCAAGCCATTTTCGAGCGCAATCAGCCCAAGATTTCCACGTTTGATTCAGGTCGCTGATTGCAGGATGTTGTGTGCATCCATCCAACACATGCGCCAAGAATAGCCGCCATTCGATATTCGATTGCACTGACTCCGGCCTATCGTGATTGCGGGAGTCATGGGATTCATTTGGAAAAAACCAGGAGGCAACACCCGATCCGGCACACCTTAACGCATCATCAAGGCACTTCACATTGCCTTGCACCCATAGGTGAATCGCCAATGCCAATCGTTTGCTCAGGTTTTTGGGCAAGGTGGGATCAAATGCGCTCAGTTTCTTGAGCGTCGAGTGCCCGCGTGCCAACACAGCAGTCCTTTCGAGTTCACATCCTCTGGCACTGACGAACGCCTCGAATGTCGCTGGTAGGGTTTCAAGGTTCTTGCCCTTATAGGTGAAATAGACGCACGCAGCGTGCTTGTTTTGCGCAGGAAGACCTTGAACCGCTCCCTGGTCGCGCAGTTGTCCACAGACATCAACAATGGGTTGCACGCTGCGGAAGTTCCGCGTCAGCGGCAACACCCCAAGCTTGTTCGCGTCGATAAACTGACGGACTCGCTCAGGATCAACCTTCCTGAAAGAATAGATGGCCTGGTTCAAGTCCCCCACCAGATGCACACGGCTGCCGTAACGCCGCAATGATTCAAGCATCCGCAGTTGTCCCCACGACAGGTCTTGGCATTCATCCACCACAATGTAGGGGAACCTTGCTGCCAGTCGCTCCGCAATGCCAGTGCCTTTGCTCAGCAACTGATGGCAGATCACTTCGACGTCTTGGTGGGTCGCAAATCCGTCTTTCCAAAAAGCCTTTTTCGTCGTCAGGAGGTCGGTCTGCCGTTGCGTGGTGATCTGTTCCTGGTTCCTCAGCACGTCCGCAGCCTCTTGGTTGGAGTCGAAGACCACGGTGCGCGATTCAAGATCGTAGAAAAACTGATTCGCTCTTGCAGGGCCACATTTGCCATAGTGGTTACCGGTCTGGTAGTGATTGAGGAAACCCGCAGTGGATTCGATGGAGACAATCCGAATCGACCGATCACCTCCCCTTCCAGAAAAACCAGTGAACACGTGACCGTAGGGATTGAGCAGATAGCCGTGCAGCCAACTGTCGAACGTGCCTACGTAATGGGGGAATCCGATTTTCCCCGCAAACCGCCCCACCCGCTCCCGGATCACGTCAACGGCATTATTGGTGAAACTCAAGACCGCAATGCCTTGATGCTTCCATGCTCGCTGCCGCATCGCGTATGCGGCCATTAGTCCTACAACTTCGGTTTTTCCGCTGCCTGGACAGGCTTTAAGAAATGCCTCCGTTTCCAGCGGGTGCAGCACGAAATCCAGTTGCTGCTCGGACTTCTCAAACAAAGAGCATCTTCCGTAACCACGGCACGGCGGAAACCCGGCTTTTCGACTTTGATAGCATTCTTCATGGGCGAGGCCGGTCTGTTTGCCGCAAACTACGGCTGCGACGGTTTCATACTTGTCGAGATGCGTGCTCATGCAGGCTTTCCACAGGCCCAGAGCACCGCGCTTGTGATGTAGGCAGGATTCGAGAACGACCCCGACGCCGAGTCGTTCCGAAGTCGTTGGGCGAGGGATTGCGCATATTCCCCTTTTTCAATGTGCTCAAGCAGATACAGAGCGGCCACTGCCCTCTTTTCCCAATCCCCCGAAGGTGCCCAGGTCTCATTGGCGTAGTCCGCCAGTTTATCTGCCACTTCCGGCTGACCTCCAGCCCGGCACAGGGCCTCAGCCACGGGCAGCATGACTTTCATGTCCTCTCCCTCCATTGCCAAGTCGTATTCAAACGTCATGAGTGTGTTTGAATAAAGCCGGACATTGGGGGACGCGCCGACAGTCGGAATAAGCTTGAGGGCGTGATTCTTTCCGGCCCGAACATCGACCGGTGTCGGAGGCTTGAGAGAGTGCTTTTCGCCCTCCGCGCCCCTTTCCTCTGTCGGAGGATCATTATCAGTGATTCCAGCACACCGGACGGGCAGTTTTTTGGCGGCGACCCCATCCAAGCTGCAAAAGAGCTGCATGAAGTGCCTGAAATAGATCCCATTCATGTTGATGACGGCAACACCCGCGTCTTCCAAGGATTCTGGCAGGGCCTCCTGCGGGTTGCAGGTGCTGTTGTGCGCCTTCAAGATTGATTTGGCCAACTCAGGCAGGAGCAGTGCCTCGGCGATGCCCTCGACGAGAATCACCGCTCTCGCAAAGAGCAGCGTGGACTTTGTTGCATCCAGCCATCGAGAGATGAATGCCTCACTCTCTGGTGTGAGGCGACAATCACGCAGGGCAACTGCTGCCGCCCCATTCGGCTGCGAGGACAGGTGGATCATCGTGTTTAGTGACACGGCTGATGCCAGAACAGGAGAATGGGTGGTTACGATCACTTGAATGCCGGACTGCGTGGCCGTGCGCTCCAAATACTTGAGCAGCCTGATCTGGAGCTGCGGGTGCAGATGGGCCTCAGGTTCCTCAATCAGGAGAACTCGAAGGTAATCCTCGTTGGTTCCTGGATTCTGCAACTCTGCCAAGACGGTCGCCAAGTATAGCAGGTTGTTGTAGCCAAGGCTGTTTTCCTCAAGGCTGCGGAACAGGTCTCTCTCCGGCTTGTCCTTGAACTGAGGGAAGAAGACGAGACGCACGTTCTCTACGATCCGGTTGAAACTGCTTTCGCTAAACTGGATCAGCGTATCCTGCCCGAACACCCTGCCGATGGCTTCGCTCAGGGCCGTCCGAATGAGGCTGTTTGCCTGTTCAATGCTCTTGCTCTTATCAGCCGCCAGGGCCTCGTTGAACGCTCGCACTTCTTCGACCAGTGGGGGCGTGCCTGCATCGACTAGCTTCTGATTCAAGTTCTTGAGCAGTCGGGCCAGGCGTGACCCCTTTCCTTCACGCAATTTAGCCTCCGCATCCCTCATCGGCGGAAGGTAGATGCAGTTAATTCGATCAAACAGTTCCCGCTCAAACATGCTGGCACGCGATTCTCCGCCCCACAGCGTCCGCTTAAACCACCCTCTACTCGTCTCCTTATTCTCGATTTCGAGATTCAACGTGGCTTGCTCGCTGCCAACGACCCACGGTAGAAAGGCAACGGATTCTTCCTTCGTGAGAGCGCCGAATAATGCCGAGACTTTGATGCCGGAGGAGCGCGTGGCATCCTTGGTGAATGGTCTGTGGAAGTCGGCGTCCGAGACTCCACCGCGCCCATACTCATCTTCGAGAAGCAACAACCGTATCGCGTCAATTATGGCTGACTTCCCGGAACCATTTTCACCGACCAGGACGTTTAAGCCTTTAGAAAAGTCCACTTGGAATTGTTTTCCAAAGTGCTTGTAGCCTTCAATTGTCAGGGTTTTGAGGAACATATTGGCTCATCTACTTCACGGCTGCGGAGGGTGCTGCCTGCCTCATAAATCCTCCTTCAATAGCCGTCCGTCTTTGGTCGAGGCGTCCAGGATGGGGTCGATCAACCACGGTGCCGTTTGCAGTTCTTCTGGCGGGTGTTCCGTCGTTGTGACGATGTATTGGAAGCTCGGCGCATGGCCGGTGCCGAATGCGATTTCCAGTTCGCGCACGAGGAGGAACATCTTCTGGTAGAGGTCGGACGCCATGTCGGCCTCACGGGGGCCGTCGTGGATCAGAATCCTGGGATGCAGGCCGCGCCCTTCCACGCCGCTGATGAGGGCGGCGAAGTCGAAGGCCAGGATTTTCAACGTCTCGATGGCCGCGCTAGTCAGGTCGCCGCGATGGTTCACCTTGGGATCAATCCGCCGCCCAAAGAACTGGACGCTCGCGTTGACCTCGGTGCCCAGAACCGCTTTGACGACCCGGTCGTAGGTCTCGGAGAAGGCGCTGATGGCCTTCTTCTGTTGTTCACGGAGTTCGGTCTGGCGTTCCTGGGACTTGCGGATGTCCTTGTCCAACTGCGTGAGCGATACCTCCAACTTCGTCGCTTCGGCTTCGTCCTCCTTGGCTTGGCGTGCCTGGCGGATCAGGTTGCGCCATTGGAGGCGCTGTTCGAGGAGCGCCTCACGTTCCTGGTTGAACTGCCTGGACACCGCGTCGAATGCGGCCTGGGCCTGTCGTTCTTCCGTGACCCGCTGCGTGACCAGGTGTTCCGCCTTCTGCTTCTCCTTGCGACGACCTTCAATGACCTTTCCCAGGGCTTCGACCTTTTCCTCAATCTTGAGGGCCGCTTGCGTCGAATCCTCTGGGACAGTCTTGCCGAGGGCGAGCGGGCAGCCCACCGCGATGGCACGAGCCAGTGGCTCAAGGCACATCTTCGAGCCGGAATGCTTCTTCTGCCAGAAGTCATCCATCTCCTTCTTCGTGGCCTCGCCCCGAAGGTTCTTCGACTGGAGTTCCAGTCCCTCAAGCTCCTCGCCGATTTCGGCGACCCGTGCCTCTGCGATGCGCCTGCTGGCCTGCGCGTTAGTCAACGTGCTCCGGGCATCACGCAGCGACTGCGGCTCCTGCATCGCCTCAATGCGTCTGGTCACTCCCAGCTCGTCGTTTTGCAGCGACCTGCCGACAGCATCGAAGAACAGCTCGCCCGTCACGTCCTGGTGCTGATCCGGCAACTGAGCACGCAACCGGTCTTCCGCGACCTTGGCTTGGTATCGCAGCAGGGGTGCTTTACGTTCCGCCAACTGCTTCTGTGTGACCAGCCGCTTGTTACGTTCCAGTTCCTCCTGCTCGGCGGTCTCAATCAGGCCCAATACGGCGCGGAACAGGAAATGACGATCCTCCACGTCCATCTCAGGCGAGTCCGCATTGCTCGATGGATGGCGGAAGTCCGTCAGCCCCGCGAACCGGCATTCCTGGTCGCGGGCCAGCCATTGGAGCAGGTGCGGCCATTCGATGGGGTCGGGCGACGTGGCAAACGTGGCGACCGGCAACGGTTCCATCACCAGCCGGTTCAACTCGTCCAGATATGTCTGAAACGGTTCCCGGCGTAGGCTCTCGTCAAACAGCTTCGACACCGGCGTATCGCGGATGACGAAAGGGTGCGGGCCAACTGCCACAGGGCGGCACACCAACCACGGCTTCCCCTCCAGCATCACTTCGCCCACCACCCAGCCGCTGCGGAACTTGTCCCGAATCCGTTGGCGCAGGTCGTCGTTGCCGAGGTGCGGTTCGCCGAGAACATGACGAAGCAGGCGGCAGAAGGTGGTCTTGCCGGAGGCGTGGCCGAACACACCCGCTTCGCCCAGGCGCGGGCGCTCGCCGCCAGTGCGCGGACGTGCCCAAAGGATGTTCAACCCTGGTCTCAACGAGATGCGGCGGATGACATGTTCCTCGCCGGGCTTGAACTCGCGCAGAAGCAGAAGCTCGCGCACCCACACCATCGGCTCGGTTCTTCCGGCGTCGGGATGGAAGCCTTCGCCCGCAGTGGGAAAGAGTTCTGATTGAATGTTCATGCTGGTATTGCCGCCTCCTGTAATGCCATTCGCGGAGCTTTGGGAACAATGCGTCTGACCGATTCAGCCACGGCCTGGTCGGGCACCAAGTCCAGCACGCGCATCACGAGGAAGGCATCTGTGGTCACGGCGGCGTCAATCCGTGGGCCTTGTGGGTCTTTCTGGTGGACGATCACGTCGTCGCCGCGCACTTCAAACGACACCATGTCATGCGTCTCCATCCGGCGCAGGATCGGCAGGAACCACCGGCCATCATGCGGCTGCGACGAAGCTTCCACCCACTTCCGCCCGGCCGCCTCGAACGGCGGCTCGACCAAAGCAGCGAGCACCTTCGGCTGTTGCAGCAGCGCGTAGGCACGAACCAACCGCATTAGGTCGCACATCCCACCGGAGTAGCGCAGCATGGAGAAGACGAAGCCCAAGAGGAAGTCGCCGACTTCCAGCCCGACCCGCTCACGGTCGAAACGTGGGGCATGAGCCGCTTGGACGCTGGCGGGCGCGGGATTTAGGCGCGTGGCGTAGGGCTGGCCAGTGCGTTGCGATTCGGCGAGTGCGGCGTAGATTTCCAGGATAACGTCCTTGGTGCGGTAGGTGCCCCATTTGGCCTCGTCCTTGCGCTTGACGATGGGGAAGGTGTCGAGGATGTAGGCCGCGTCGTCGCGGTCGATGCCGTAAAGGTGGAAGAAGGCGGCGTCCAACTCGCAGCGCAGCAGGAAACGCCGCGCCTCGTCCCAACGGAACGGCGGGCCGTCATAGCCGCAGTCCCGCGCAAACGGCTCCAAGTCCCATGCCGTGTAGGTCAACTCCAGCACCCTTGCAGACACCCAATCCTTCAGGACTGAACCCGCCAACGAGCGCTGAAAAGCTGCGGGAGGCGGAATTGGTAGCTGTTCCAGGAAGAAATTGCCAATGCTCGTGCCTGACAACTTACAGCGTACGTTCCAGTCCAAGACAAACGCATTCAGCGCGGCAAGAACGCATGCCGTGTCTCGTGCATCGGCCTTCAGATATAGCTGCGGAATTTTCCTCCCAGCGGCCACGAAGGGTATGATCGCTGCGATTATGGTTCTCGCATTGGTCGCATTTGTTATCTCACGATAGCTCAATAGCCAAGTGCCTTGCGCCGGACGTGATGCCATCTTCTCCAGGAAGTCATTTTGTGGAACCCAGAACCGCGTAATGCTGGAGACACCGGGAACCTTTTCGCGTGATACGAGTTCCCGTGCATTACCCGCATCGCAATCGGCCTTTGTCTGTCCCGCAAAGGTCGCAAAGCGATGGTCAAACTGGTGAATGAGCTTTGCTTCGTAAAGCCTGACCAACTCAAGCGAAGTGCCATCATCCTGTATGGCGTGTGCTGTTAGGTTGGCAGAATCGATGTCAACCTGATCAATCTCTCGGAAGGTGCCCCTTGTGTCACTCATTTGGAACATGAACGTGGGAATTGCAGACCAAGGATTGTGGCTTGGCTGATGGCGCACTAACACTGGTTGAGTCTGATGGCAAACTCTCAAGAGTTGGAACTCTCGCTGGTTCTTAACGATTGGGCATGTTCCTGAGTTTGGGTTTATGGCCTTGATGTCATCAGCAGAAATGGAGAACAAACGCATCGGTTCTCCTGTTTCCTCTGGAGCGGCAAGGCAGAACGCAGCACTGAAGCCTGCTAAGTTGGTTGGGCTGCAAGAGAACGTGAACAGGCTGAATCTGTATCTGGAATCCACCGCAGGAAAAAGACCTTCGCGGTTCTCAAAGTCCAGCAGCCTGACCAACATTCTATGATCGACCAACTGGTTGAATATGAGTTTTGCAGCCTCGTCAGTCGCAACCGCTGTCGGAACAAGAATGCCAACCATGCCCTTCGGAGCACCCACTGCTCTTGCTCCCTCCACAAACAGACCAGCCAAGTTAAACTTGCCGCGTCCAGTCAGAGGAAACAGACCGGAGTTCCTAACCAGGCTACTGAATCCTTCAGTTTCCCGACAATACTCCTGCCATGCAGCCGCCAAGGATGGATTGTCACTGTGCAGCCTGGAAATCAACTTTGAACGAGTAGCACTACTGGCCTCGGCAATCTCTTTAGACTCTGCCGCGAAGAACTGGGTTTCCTCCATCCTCACGCGATCCCAAGGTGGATTGCCCAAGACAAGGCTGAAGCCGCCGCTCCAACCGCACAGGGGGTTCTCCGGCTTGCCGGTGGTTGGCACTTGGAAGACATCCGGGAAGGCAAGGTGCCAGTGGAAGAACTGGTATTGGTCGGCGAGGCGGCGGATTTCCTCGCGCATCCACGGCGGACAGTCACGTGGGTTGCGCTCCAGGCGGCGGTAGATGTCGTTGGTGATGGGGTAGTCGAAACCGTCCCTGGCTTCGGTCGAGGATTGCCTGCGCTTCTTCCAGACGAAGGCGGCGCACCAGGCGTCGGCGATCTGGCGGCCTGATTCGTAGGTGCCGGAGAGCACCAGTTCGGCGTAGCGGCGTTCCTTGGCCTGAATGTCGGCCACGGTGTCGTCGGGCAGGCTGGCAAGCTGAGCGACGTTGATGGCAAGATTGCCCAAGTGTTCCCACGGGCGGTCGTCGTGGGCGAACAACTGCATCTGCGTGGCCTCGTCCTTGTTGGCCTTCTTGAACTGGGCGCAGTATTTCTTGTCGTCGCCTTCAATTGGCTCGAAGGCTTTGTCCGGGATGCCCTGCTGCATGAGGGCTGGGGTCGCACCGATGAGGGAGTTGCCGCACTGGATGTGATGGTCGAGAAAGGAGAGCGGTTTGCCAGGTTCTACCGCTTCGAGCCAGAGGGCGAACTTGCACAGCTCGACGGCCATTGGGTTGATGTCCACGCCGTAGATGCAGCGGCCAATGACATCGCGCAGGGCGTGACGCAGGGCGGCGGGTGCAGGTTCTTCCTCGCCGGTGCGGACGGCGGCAAGGCGTCGGGCGATGCGGTGGGCGGCAGCTATCAGGAAGTGGCCGGAGCCACAGGCTTTATCGCAGACCTTGAGGTTGAGGATGGCCTGTTCGGGATTGGGCTTCTTGCAGGCTTCGGCCAGCACCGGCTCCAGGGCAGAATCGAGGAGGCATTGAACCAGGCTCGGCGGGGTGTAGTAGCTGCCGCTGGTCTTGCGTTCGTGCCCGGCGTGGGTGCCGAGGGTGAACTTGGCTGTGGGCACGTGAACGTCCGGGTGCTGCTCCAGGAGGGACTCGTAAACGCTGCCGAGTTCCTCGGTGCCGATATTCTTATAGTCAATGGGGCGGCGGACTTTGTTGTGCTCGGCGAAGGCCAGCGCACGGATGGCCTGGAGCAGTTCGCGGTTGGCGAGATGGCAGTCGTTGAGGTCGGGAGTGGCCTTCTCCGACCAGAGGAAGCTGCCCAGGGCCGGTAAACCGAGAGCTGCGCAGCCGGTTTCGGAGCCAAGCGACTTGAAAACGAGCCGAACGACGTGCCAGAGGTCGGCGTGCTGGGTGCCGCCCAGACGCAGCGCCATGCGCCGGAGGCGAGTCAGGGAATAGTGCCGGAGGTATCGCTCACGGGCCTCGCCGGGCACATGGTCGGTGAACAGCAGTTCCCGGTCTTCAGCGACGAACAGGAACAGGAACCGGTAAACAACGCGGAGCAACTGCCGGAAGTAGTCCTGCTTGGTGAGGGTGCCGGTGTTCAGCTTGTCGCGGAGGGCGGCATTCGCCCGGTGCGCCAGGAAACCGCCGCCCAGGGCGGTGATGGCTTCTTCGACACCGTCGCGCAACTGGTCCATGACACGGGCACCGCGCTGGCGCGCTTCCTGCGTCCACTTCTCCAGCCAGCAGAGTTCGGGGCGCTCGCCTTCGACACGGGATTGATGGAGCAGAAGCCAGAGCAGGGCGAAGTCGGCGTAGACCTCGCCCTGCATCATGGATTGGAGATCGAACTCGACGTAAGCCTGGCGGGTGAGCGAAGCGTTGTCGCGGAGCAGGCGCAGGCGGTAGCCGTTGCTGACGATACCCCAGAGATGGCCCTCGGAGCGATTCAGGAACTCCTGGATCATGCTGTGCGGCGTGGTGATGCGTGCGCCGACGATGTTCTCCGAGCGGGTGTCCAGATCGGCCCGGAAGCTGACCAGGTGAATGGGGGTGTTCTGCCAGGTATGGGAGATGGAGTAGCGACGGCCCTCGAACTCGAAGGGCTTGGCGGTGGACAACCGGCCATAGCCAAGTTCCTGGAAGAAGGGCAGCAGCCACTTTTCACGCGTCAGCGTGGTACCCGCGTCAGATTCGGGAAGCCGCGCGACTGTGACCGTGAAGTTCGTCCAGACGGCCACGAGGCGATTCCACGATCGACTGATGGCTTCATTAAGGCGCTCGCCACTACCCAGGTGGTAGGTGTCCGGCGTCAGGCCAGGAACTTCGCGGTCTCGCTGCGCTAGACGTTGGAGGAAGTCGGACGGCAGCAGCGCCCCCTCGGTGGTGAGGGTCTCGAACAATTGGTCGCGGGATCGGGACATGGTTCAGGGCAGATAGAGGTAGAGGCCCAGGATGTCAGGCGGCAGCTTGGTTTCAAGGCGATGGCTGACGCCGCGATGCAGGCGAACTCGTTTGTGGGCGTCGAGGAGTTCCGCGCCTCGCTTCTCCGCCAACTGGTTGAGTTGGCCCTGGAGATTCCCGATGTCGGTGATGATCGAACGGAGCTGTTGCTTGGCGATGTCGGGCGCGACGTTCGTGTCGGGCGTGATTTGGAGCAGGGCTTCGGCTTCGGCCTGCGGCAACCAAGTTGCGGTCTTGGGCGAGCCGCTAAAGGCGGCGACCTGGCAATCCTCGGCCAGCAATGCCTGCTCGCCCAGTTTGCCGGAGCTGAGGATGTGGTATCGGAAACGGAGCAACAGCAGCGTGGTGCGCTGTTTGACCTTGGCGGTGCGGATGACGCCGCAGCGTTTGGCGGCACCCTGGCAGAGGCTGTCAAAGGCGGTGTCCATGATGTAGGTGGACAGGGCCTCGACGAGGGGATGGGTGCGGCTCAGATAGAGCTGGCCTTCCTTGATGGGCAGATCGAAGCGGACTTTGATCTCGTCCGGCTGGCGCAGGACTTCGCGCAGCGGACGCGGTGATTCCTTGAAATTGAGGCGGTAGGGATCGCTGCCGGAGAACGTGGCGCGATGGATTTCACTGCCGACCTTCACAAAACGCAGCACGTCCACGCCGGAGCCGATGGCGGCACGAACTTCGTCGAGCTCGCGCTGCACTTCCTCCACCTTGATGGATTCCTGGGCGAACATGGTGCGGGATCGTGTTTCCCTCTCGGCCACGTTATCCCATTCGGAATGGAGCTTGTCCTGCTTGGGCTTGAAGAAGTCGATGTTGAACAGCAGTTGCTCGGTTTCGGTGGTGCCCAGGCCCTTTTCCTTGAGAAGCAGGCCCTCCAGGATGGCCTCCATGACCTGGTTGCTGTCCACCGGCACGGGCACCGAGATGCCCAGGGAACTACGAATGGTCTTATGCTTGCGGAGCAGAACGTTCAGGACGATGCCGTCAATCTGGTTGTCGGTGCTGTAATAGGTGATCACTTTGACCTGCTTGTTGGGCTGGCCGTAGCGATCCACCCGGCCTTCGCGCTGCTCATGGCGGGTCGGGTTCCAGCTCAGATCGTAGTGAATCACGGCGTTGAAGTGATCCTGGAGATTGATGCCTTCACTGAGGCAGTCGGTGCAGACCAGGACGCGCTTCTCGGACTTGCCCATGTCGAGCACGCGTTGCTCGCGCTCGGCTGGCGGGAGCGTGCCCGTGACGGAGGCGACTTCCACGTCCTTGGACAATCGCTCACGGAGGCACTCGGCGACGTAATCGGCTGTCTCGATGAACCGGCAGAAGACAATAGGATTGAAGCCTTCCTTGAGCAGCGACTTCACCAGCTCGACGAGCTTCTGAAACTTGGTGTCTTTGTCGCCTTTGAGGCTGTCGGCGATCTTGGCCATCTCCAGGAGCCGACGCCGGGTCTTGGCGTTCTCGTCCTCCTGGTCTTCGGTCGTTTCGGAGCCGGGGGTCACGTCGATGGCCTGAGCTGAGTCTTCGAGCGAGATGTCCATCACGGTCTGGCGACCGATCTCGTCGGCGGCCTGCTCGTCCTGGGCGTCCCCCACGCTGGCGCGGCTGCGGAGGGTAGCGGCGGCGGCGGCGGGACTGCTGCCCAGACAGCGGAGCAGCGCCAACGCCGACCACCAGCGCACGCGCCTGCGGAACGCGGTCAAGTTCCCGTCCTGAATCCGTTCGGAGATGAACCGAAGCACCTTGCGGAACAGTTCCTTGTATTCAGGTGCGAGTTGGTAGGCGCTTTCGGTGACCAACCGCTCCGGGAAGGGTGTGTCCGATCCCAAATAACTCTCGATGTCCTTGCGCCTTCGTTGGACGAAGTAGGCGGCGAGCTTGCGCCGGTGGACCTCGTTTTCCTTGCCGGTGAGATCGTTGGGCAGGTTGGCGAAGTCGGGGTTCAGCAGGGAGAGCAGCGAGCGGAAGGCTTCCTCGTTGCCGCTGTGGGGCACGGCGCTGACCAGGATGACATGGCGTTCCTTGTCCTCCGCCAGACCCTTCAGAAGCTCATAACGCTGGTGCCGCCCACCGCGCCCCGCAAACCCGAAGGCGCAGGTGTGGGCTTCATCCACCACGATCAGCTCCGGGCAGGTGCGAAGAAACTCATCGCGGCGGCGGTCGCTTTTGATGAAGTCGAGCGAAACAACCACGAAGGGGTGAACATTGAACAAGGATTGCCCGATCAGACAATCGCGTTCGAGGCGGTTGGCGGTGCTTGGAAGTACCAGCTCGGCGTCGATGTGGAATTTATCGCGCAATTCCCGCTGCCATTGCTCAGCGAGGTGCGGCGGACAGAGCACCGCCATGCGCCGGACTTCGCCGCGATCCAGCAATTCACGGGCGATCAGCAGCGCCTCGACCGTTTTGCCGATGCCCACGTCGTCGGACACCAGGATGCGGACGGGATCGAGCTTCAACGCCAGCATGAGGGGCACCAACTGGTAGGGGCGCGGCTCCACGTTGATCTTCGCGAAAGAACGGAATGGCCCGGCGCTGGAACGAAATCCAAGACGCACGGCATCCCGGAGCAACTGGCAGGAAAGGTAGTCACCGGGCTGTTCGGGATTGGGCAGATCGAACTGCGCAGGGTCTACGCTTTCGAGGGTGGTCAGGATACCTGTCTCCTCCTCGTCGGTGCCACCCAGAGGGCGCACCATGAGCCAGTCGCCTTCGCTTTCGGGCAAGACTACCCATTCGCGTCCGCGAGCTTTAACCAGTGATCCAGGGGCGAAAGTCATTGCCAGGCTCCTATGGATTTGTGCTTCCTTTGGGCACTGCCATCTGCTGCATGCTAGTACTTCCAGACGGAAACGAAAGGAGATTACTGATAATCACGTAGTTGGTGATGGAAGGCAGAACCACAGGTAACAAAGGTGAAGGAATCACATTCGTAATAATCACATAATTGGTGACTACAATCTGGGAAACAACGTTGCTGGCTGTGCCAGTCGCATTCACTGGCGCTCGTTTAATCGCGGCCTCCAGACGGGGTGCAGTTATCAATATCGCAATCCATGCAAGCGCAAACAGGCACGGGATGACCCATCCGGCATTTCGAGTTGATATACCATGATCTCTAAAATGTTTAGCAACCCCGTTCAGATTCTGTTTCATCCAAAAGCTCCTCGTCCAGACCTTGAGCGTCTGATATCGAACATCCATCAGATTCTCGCCATACATTTTGGGAAGTGCAGTGTAATCCTCCTTGGGATCGGATGTTTTTATCTCCTTCAGGTAGAACGGCTCCAGGCACGCCAATTTGCTCTGCCAACGGTTGACCCAGTATTGATACCGACGCTCGACAAGTGCCCAGATCAGGCAGAGGAACAAACCGAAGACCGCACCGCCTCGCATGACCATAGTCGTTTCGGATTTCATTGCGAAGATAAGGAGGCCACTGTTAACGATGCTCATGAGGTTGAACACTGTCCAATAGCGCTCGTTGTCCTTTTGGAACGCTTCGAACGCTATCCGGTAGTAGTCTTTCATGAGTGGTGTCCGTGGCTGTTCAGTGTGGGTTCTGTTTCATCGATTATCGCGAATTGGTGTTGCGAGCGAGCAAGCCGAACACGCTGGGGAACTCGGCGATGACATCCTGCCAGTTGTCGGAGTGCTTGAACCGGATGACGGTGTACCCGGCATCCTCCATTTTGTCGGTCTGCGCCGCGTCCCGCTCCTGGCGGTCGGGGTAATCGTGCGGAGGCCCGTCAACGTAGATGGCGGCTTTGGCGTCCTCGTAGAAGAAATCCACCCTGGTGCCGCAGTCCACGAACCTCTTCTGCGCGTGAGTCGGGAGGCGCAGGTTATGCTGCTCCAGGAGCGTCAGCCACTGGCGCTCCAGATCGGAGTCGCACTGCTTCATCAGACTCTCCAGGTGGGCAGCGCGGGGAACCGGCGCGGGCGCGCATAGCACCTTGGCCTTCGACAGCGACGTCAGCAGATCACGGATGCTCTTGCGGTCGAGCAGCGGGTGATCCATCTGGTTGGCATAGGTCATCAGGCAATCATAGCAGGCGGCTTCGCAGTTTTCCTTGGAGCGCGGGGCCTTACCCATGTCCGCGCCGGTCTCGGGATCGAAGTGGCAGATGTCCAGGGCGCGGCGGCACACACTGGCGAAGGCGTCGGGATCGGTCACGAGCTGACGCAAGACTCCCGCTCCTCCCTCGGCGGCCTCGTAGAGCAGGATCAGATTGCGCTTATCGCGGTTGGGCAGCGGTTCAGCCGCCAGTTCGTTGTCCTCCAGTTCGTATTCCACTTGGATGGCGTGCTTGATGGCGGATTGCAGCGAGGCCGACAGGTTATCCTCCGGGGCGCTCACTGGCTCGATCAACATGGCGTTGCGGTGGTCTTCAACGAAGGGGATCACGCGCCGGATGGCCGGGGACATCGGGTCAGCCTCGTCATCGGGGTTGGCGGCGTTATTCTCCCAGTAGCCGCGCTCGGTATCCAGGTTGAAGCCGAGGAGGTCACGGTCTTTGCGACGGCGGAAGCCCAGGTTAATCCGCCAAAGCGTGGCGGCGTGGCCGTAAATGAGCCGCATGACCTCTTTGCCTTCAACCTGGACGCTAGCCATCTTGAACATGGGTGCTCCCCCGGGGCGAGAGAACCGGACGCCGGTGATGATCTCGTAGCCCATGCGGCGGCGTTCCTCCTCGTCACAATTGATATTGTCCCGGCGCTTGGTCACCACGTTCTCCATGCGGAACAACTGGGACATGGGCTGTTCCAGACCGCCCTGGCAGCGTTCGCACACATCGGCGTTGCTGGCGTTGGTGACGGGGTGGAGATAGCCGCAGTTCGGACAAAGCTTCACCCGGTGGGTCAACACCTCGTCGTGGCCGACCGGCAGAATGACGCCGTTGATGATATACCGCGCGCCCTCATGATAGACGAAGGCACGCGGAGCAAACTCGGCGATGGCCAGGAATCGGGGTCTGGAGATGAACTGGTCCTTCCTGCCCGTGCGCCGGGCGGGTATGAAGGCGGAGATAGGCAAGCGCGGGAAGCTGTAGCCGGGCAGGAAACCTTCGCTGGCAAAGTAGCGGTAGCTGTAGAAGTCCGACTGGGCGATGTTCTGGATTTCGCATAGGAGACTGAGCTGCGACTCGGCTTCCTGACGGAGCCTCCTGGCCTGGGCTTTTTCGTCGGCGTTCCTCGTGGCATCCAGGATCACCGCGCTCTGGGTCTTGGACTGCTTGATGGCAGCCCAGTAGAGCCCCCGCCAGCGTTCACAGGCTTTTTCGAAATACAGGTGAACCTGGTTGAAGACCTCATCCATCCACTTGTCGGAGTGCCAGTCGGAGGCAGCTAGGTCATCCTTGATAGTAGCCAGGATGTCCTGGGCGCGAATCTTGGCCATCAGACGCGGTCGCTCGGCCATGATATCAGCCTTCACCGAGGACAGCAGATCGAGCGAGGGGCTGTCACCGGACACATCCAGCAGTTCCTTGAGCGACTTGTGCAGCGACATGCGGGTCTCGGCCAGCCACACCGAATGGAGGTGGGCACGAACGAGGTCTTCGTTGGCTAAGTCGAGCCGAGGCGGCGTCACAGCCCCGGCGACCATGTGCTCGGGCCGCTTGAAGAAATACTGGTCGTGCGAGCTGCCGGTGGTGCAGTAGGTGAAGACCAAGGCGGGCTGGCCGCTGCGACCGGCGCGGCCACTGCGTTGCGCGTAGTTGGCCGGGGTGGGCGGGACGTTCCGCAGGTTGACGACGTTCAATTCGGAGATGTCCACGCCCAGTTCCATCGTCGGTGAGCAGAAGAGCACTGGCAGGCCGCGAGGATCATCCTTGTCGGCAGGGGCGCTGCCGCGCTTAAACCGCCGCTCGCGGAGTTGGCGATCCTCAGCGTCCACCTGGGCGGTGTGCTCACGCGCCTCCAGACCCCGAGTGTTGATCGCCGCCGAGCGATAAAAGTTTACAAAAAACGGGTTGGTGCGACGGCCTGTCTCCGGGGCATTGATGACCCGGATCGGATCGTGGAAGGACATGGTGCCATCGCCGACCGTCCAGATCATGCCGGAAGCCGCGAGTTGATAACCGTTCACGTCCTCCGATCTTTGGGCTTCCTCAATCTTCTCGACCAGCCCTCCGATGCAGAGCACATCGAGCAGGTTCAGGATGATGGCGGCGAGGTCGTCCACTTTTCTTGATCCCTCGAAATCGGGCAGCGTCTTGGACGACTTGAGGAACTTGCCGAAGCCGCCACGCGCTGACAGATACGTGTTGCCGCCGTAGTCATTGGGCCGGACGGAACGCGGGAACAGGATCGAGGCGTGTTCCAGTTGCTCTTTTTCGTCGATCACCCAGGGCGCGATCAAGTGCTGGCTGGAGAGCTGTTTAATCTGATCCTGGTAGTCGGGTTTGAGGTAGTCCACCTTGATGGACAGGTCTCGACGCATGAAGTCCAGGAGGACTTTGCAGATGTGCTTGCGTGTGTCCGTGGAGGCACCGGCGAGAGCGGGATGCAGGTTCTTCCAGTCGTCCTGGTTTTGGCAGAGGTCGTCCAACACCGGGTAGCGGATTTCAACGAGGCCACATTGTTCCAGGTTGGGGGAGGTCACGCGCCAGCCGCGCTTGAGGTCGCGGTAGATGCGGTAGCCCAGGACCTCGCGGAAGGCACGCTTGAGGTTGTCCTCTTGCGCGTAGCGGACATCGGGATTCACGGCAAACAGGGTCTTGGGCAGGTTCAGCGCTTCAAAGACCTTGTGCGTGAGTTCCTCGTGCCGGACACCCGTTGGCCCCGCTTTGGAGACCGCCTGGTAAAGGGCCGCACGGATGAGGCTGATCTCAATGAAATCGTTGAAGTGCCCGGCCTGGAGCGCGGCATCCTGGCGGTTGTCGGTGAAGCTGAGCAGCTTTTGGGCGTGCTGCTTGAGGGTGCCGTCCCGGCGTAGCGCCAGGATGGCGGCTTGGGTTAGGATGGTGGTCGCCGTGCTGCGGCCTTCCGTGCTCAGCTCGGCCAGAGCACCGTAGTCGGACTTGACGTGCATCCCGTAGGTGACGCGACAGCAGGGGCAAAAGCGGAAGGGCGCGGGGATGAAATGACAGCGAAGTCCTTCGGGATGAGCCTGACCCTGAGCGTCCAGATGAATTTTCTTCGGCAGGTATTTCTTGCGGTCACGCCGGGCGATCAGCGCGCCGTTCTTCTCCTCGACCCAGTCCTCCGGCAGACGCTCGGCAAACTCGGCGCTGTCTTCCTCGGGCCATGGATCAGTGGTGTTAAAGTAGATGAAACCGCCGACACTCTCGTCCCCGGTAAACCGGTCATTCAGCTCGCGCAGAACAACTTGGTCGCGCCCGGTCTTCTCATCCCGGCGCAGGCGGACGGTGTAAAACTCCTGGCCGCACTCACGGCAGAAGGCGAGCGGCAGCAGAATACGGTCGCGGGTGCCATCGGGGACGAACTGCTGCGCGTGGGTGGTCACGTACCGTTGGTCCTCCTGCTCCAGGGAGGCGTAAACGGTGTCGCCCTTGCTGATGAACTGATGGAGTCGGAAAGCGAAGGCGGGGAAGCCGGTGTCGGGGTTCTTGTGCTGGTAACCGGCCATCAGGTTCTCCTGGATGGCCTTCTCGCAAGTCGTCGCGTCGATGCCGGTGAGTTGGGACAGCGCTAGGGCCGCGCCCTCCGGGCCGCTGATCCGGCGTGGGATCGCTCGCACCAGCCGTTGGGTGCCCGGCTCATCACGCAGACCGAGCGTGGACTCGATCCAGATGGAGAGGGCATTGTTCACAAAATCGCTGAAGCCGGAGACCGCAGTTGGGTTGGTGAGGTGATTCCTCAGGGCCTGGACGAAGGCCGGGTCTTCAAGGTTTTTGAGCGGAGTCGTCCGGCGTAGCGTCTCGCCGATGATATGCGCTGGTTGAACGGTTGAACCGAACAACCGGCTCGCTACGGCAGCCACTTCCTGACGCTGCTGATCGAACGTCCCGGCCCCGGCCAGAGTCGCGGACGTCCCCACGACCTGAAGTTTGTCGGCGGGCAGTGCGTTCTTCACACGGCGCACCAGCATAGCCACGTCGGCACCCTGGCGGCCCCGATACGTGTGCAGTTCGTCGAGGACGAGGAAGCGCAGGCCCTTGGCGGCGTCGATGAGTTTCCGCTCGAAGGGCCGGGTCAAAATGTATTCCAGCATCACGTAGTTCGTGAGGAGGATGTCGGGCGGTTTGTTCACGATTTCGTCGCGCGCCGCGTCATCCTCCTGGCCGGTGTATTGCGCAAAGCGCACCGGAGGCTGACCTCCGGGGTAGCCGTGGCAGAGAAACTTCGTCAGCTCGCCGTTCTGGCTGTTAGCCAGGGCATTCATCGGGTAGATGATGATGGCCTGGATGCCCTTCCCGGAGCCACGGCGGAGGACGTGATCCACAATGGGCACGATATAGGCGAGGCTTTTGCCGGAGCCGGTGCCGGTGGTCAGCACGTAATTGACGCCGAGCTTGGCGACGCGCGCCGCCTCCTCCTGATGGCGGTGGAGCCGCATCTTGTCACCCAGTGAGGTCGGGGTCTTGTCTTTCCGGAAAATGTCAGCGCATTCGGCGTGGAGAACCCCTTCGTTCACAAGATCGTCAATCCAGGCCCCCGGCTCGAACGACGGGTTGAGCTGGATCAGCGGTTCGGGCCAAAGCATCCCCTCGTCCAGGCGCTGCGCTACGTGCTTGCTGATGCGGTCGTCACGAATTTGGATGTAGCTCCGCACATACTCGGAGTAGTCGGTAACGAGTCGGTCGCGCAGGTTGAAGACGTTCATGGGGTGCCCGGATGGGTGCGGGTTTGAAAAAATGAGAGCGCCTTCCTCGTGCCCTTCATCCCGTTGTTGCGTAAGGGTCTCCGAGGTTCTGCAAAAATGTGACTGCGGCTAAAGCTCATGGTCTCGTCCACACCGCCGGATTTGAAACCGCACTCTACGCCGAAAGCCGCTCCCGGCAAGCCTCCATCCATCTGTTTTTGCGCTCTTGTCCTTCTTGCAGAACCACCTCCTGGTGGGGGGTGTCGGGTCACGAGGAAGAAACTTCGGGCGCACCACCGGTCGCCGCTCGGACTGTTCGAGCGATGCTGTCACCGGTACCAGCAATTCCCCAATGGGCTACGAGAACCAACCGAAGTAACGACTCACGGCCAGCACCATCTGCCCTTTCCAACGCTCGCGCCCGGCATAGGTGCAGCGCCGACGCATGCTGGTGGCGGATGAACCTCTCCTTCGCCGAATGCTCACTGACCCTGGCGATGGGGACATCAACTTCGGTGAGGCATTCGCAGGTGGTGGGGATCATTTCGAGCCTCCAAACAGCTTGCCGAGGATACCAAACGACCAATCACCTGGCTTCAGGTATGCACTTGTGAAGCGGAGGACGGAGTAACCCGTATCGCTCTCGATCGCCTCCGCCTCGACCAGAGCAACGGCTTCTTGGGACTTTGTATCTGCTTCCAAGAAGATCGGGAAGGGGTTGAGGGCGGGATCAGATGCTGGGATCGCTGTTCCTCCGACTTTCAACCTCGCGAGGGCAGGTGGTGAGGCAGGCAGAGAGTATCGCTCAATGTCGAGACTGAGCCTGATTTTTACCTCAGCAGACACACGAATGTGCGTCGGGTCTGTTGGCTGTCCCTGTAACCGGAAATTGCCGGAATGGACGTTTTCGATCGACACCACCTGAAGCGATTCGATCTTTCTGACGGTTCCCCCCACCCGCAAATCGCTCGGTGCTACAGTGAGGTTCTCCACGAGGTATCGCTCTAGGTCAGGCAGTCGCTGGTTCAGCGCCTCCATCAGCCGCCCGCGATCCCAGTCCAAGAAGTCGCGCACGGTCGAGTTAAAGTGTTCCCGAAGTAGCCCCTCAAGCTCATCAAGCGTGCTAATAATCTTCAAAGTCACGCCTGAGGCCCTTACGAGTTCGGAAGCCCCGCTACTCCGAAAGGCGTCGTCACGCGTGACAAGAATAGCCGCCGCGAAGCCGTTCGCGGTCATGTCATCGACCGCCGAGCACAGGATGACGGCGTCCTGAAAACCTCGTCCCTCATCTTTGAAGGTTGCTCCCCGGTTGATAGCCAGACTGACGAACTCCGCCAGTGGACGCGTGGTCGTCGGCACAATTCTGAACCGCTGATTGAAATCGCTGACCAGATTCCTGAGATCCGCCCGCAATTCGTGATTCGCTGGCAGGGCAGGCAACCTCGTGAAATTCACGACCGAGCGAGCCTTCTTGTTCAGACTCGCGATCTGGTCGTTGGCTCTGCCGCGCTCCTCAACCACCTCTCGAATCCAGTGCCCCTCCAATTCCTGGTTCACCACTTCTGGGAGGCAAAGAGGGAAGCCGAGCTTCTCCGCCTGGCTCATGACCTCCAACAGTTGCGCCGAGGGAGTTGGCCAACCCGCGCCCAGCAGCGGGTTCGTGTCGAAGTAGATCGCCTCCGGCTTGAAAGGAGGCTCCGGAGTGCGGGGACTCGCCTGTTTGTCACGTGCCTGGAAAAAAGATTTTACCAGAGATTGCGCATCAGTCATTTTCAGTCTCCACAAGATAAAGAACTCTCTGTGCAGTCCATCGGCCCCGTTAGCGCGTTCAATCGCGGTTTGTACTGCCCGACCCTATTGCCCTCGTGCCACTGGAGCCGGGCGGTGAGCCAACGATTGCTGGTGGTGCGCTTCCCCAAGAGGTTCTCCTCAACGATAAGCCGGTTGAGATCCTCGCGCTTGGCCTCCGCCGGAGCCGCCGCCAGGAGCGTGCCCAGATCAGCCAGCATCATCGTTCGGGCCGGATGCGCACTGCTGACGCCGACCTTGAAGGTGAACGCCGTCTTCAGATCGCCCAAGATGCCTGGGCTACTGAACGCGGTCGCTGCCAATGGGTGAACGCCTTTCATCCTGGTGGAAACGTACTCAGGGGTCGATTCAAGCAAGATCGCCAGCGTCCTACAATGCCAAATGCGGAAATTGCGCGGCTTTGCACCAGCCCTAACCATCGGCGCAAGAATCGGCTACAGCGGAGAGGGCAGGCTCTGGATTTCAGGCCCGGCGAATGGCATCGAATCGACGCGGTCCGAAAATCCAGTAGATGGCTCTTGCTCAAGAGGCGAGGCTGACAAATGCGTGCTCGTCAATGCCAACGTTGGGGTACCAAGGACCGGGCCTTGCCCACGTCACCCGCGCACCCAGATGTCCTGGTCGCCGGTGCCCATCATGGGGGACCCCCACATCCTTGTCAGCAGCACTGGTGTCCACCAAGTGGTCACTGCGGCGCGATGCAAATCTCAGCGCAACAACCTGTTACGCGTAACAAGTGCGAATTTGTCACGCTGGTCTTTTTCCCGAACAAGACCATCGAAGGTCAAAAATCCCAGCCTCTTCCACAGGTGGGGGCATGACGAGCACCCGCCTCATGGAATCCTGACCTGATGACCTTCCAGACCGTGACAAGAACCGCTTTGAATTGGCTCGGTAAGATGAAGGCAACCTGGCCGAGTCGAGCTTGCGGAGTCCGCGATCGCAATCCCCAGATCACCCCAGGGAGATGGACGGGGTAGAATTGAGCTCAGTCGCCCGAGTTCTGCGGCATCTCCTCGAAGCGCAGCCGCCGCCAGCCGGATTTGGGTAGCTCGTTGGCGTTGGCGGTGGCATTCCAGGCGCTGATCTCTGGCACCACGTTGGAGGACACGGATCAAAGGCAAAGTTGGAAAGTGGCCGAGGGCGATCTTCCTGAAATCGGGACAGACCGAGTTGAGCGGGTGATTCGATTCGCCCGAGATGATGGCGCTGGGCACCGCCAGGATTACAGAGCGCAATGCGAGTGCCCAATCATGACCCAATCGGCGGGGGCAGCGCGACGGTGGTCCCATCTTCCAATCCAAAGGTGATGCCGCCAGGCTGATCGTCCGCCGACTAGGGCATCAAGAGCGCGCTGGTCTCGCAAGGCCGGATCGCCCATGAAACAGGGTTCCCGTGTGGTCCTCCAGCAGGGCCTGGTCTGTGACGTGCAGGTCACGTCTCAAAAATTGAATCCAGTAACGGGAAGAACGTCGAGGAAGTCCTTCTTGCTGAGAGCGTTCAAGAACCACACGCCAGGCAACACAACGCGGCTCACCTCCGCTCAGCCGCCAACACTGCGCCGGAGCATCCGGAGGCTCAACTCGCACCCCAACTGCGGGAGCGCCAGGAGCTGTTTGCATTGGGCGTCACCTGCCATCAAACCCGTGGCTAGGATGACAAGGTGGTGCCGTTGAATCTGCCAAGTGGTTCTTGCCGAACAGTGCCCCAGCTTTTCATATGGAGATTGATGTCACCCTGCGGAGTGCTCGACATGACGAAAACCCAAAGCGACCGACTCCTCGGTATGTAAGGCATGACGATGATCGACTTCCTAGAATCCTGGATAGATGACCTATCCGGCCATGACAAGAGTCGTTTTGAGGCGGCTCAGCGAAAAGCGGAGGTCAGCCTGGCTGGCTCGGCCTTGCGGCATCTGCGCATGGGGCAACAGCAAAGAACGCCAAAGAAGTGGACTGGCAGGATCGGAAATGGTCACCGTGGGTTCGTGGGCCAAACCGTCGTCCTCCCGGATCGAACCTTGGGTCGGCTCTTGGCAGCCAGAAGGGGGTGGGCGGCTGTCGCTTGGGCCGATCCATTTGCGGTACGGTCGCGGCGAATCAGCTATACGGAGGCGGCTTCCTTGCAGCCGTTCCGGCACCCGGCGGCTGTCACCCTCGGTGCCAGAAAGCGAGGCGTTGTGGAGCGCACAAGCGTCAAGAAGGCAAGAGCCGCTCGCCGTAACGGAAAGCGCCCTCCGAGACCGGGATCGAGACCACGGGGGAGACCGCGCAAGGCTGCTGAAAGCGTCAATGAGATCGGGTCAAGCTCCTCACCCGCCTCTACCTGTCACAAAGCTCCTCTCGCCTGCTGAGCCCGAAATCCAGCATCGGCATCGCGCGGGCGGTCTCCAGCGCAGATACGAGTGGCTCTGACCAAGCGGCGCGCGCCATCGCTATGCGCCAATCGGGGCCAGGACCCTCGCCGTTGTTCAAGGAGGCACTCGATTCCGCGCGCTCATACCGTCCAGGTGGCGATTTCAACGTGGATGGCAGGGCGTGCCGGTCAGCTATTCCTATCAAAATTCGAGTCGTCATTGAAAAAAGCCTCACAGCTCTGCCGTGTCATGTGGGCAGCAGGATCGCCAAAGAGGCAGCTCTTGACCGACCGCAGGAATTGTCGATTGCCGAGCTTGTCGTAGGACGCGGCCCGATGGGGCACACTGAGATCGATGTGATCAGAGCGCGCCGTGCGTGTAGAGCCCTGGTGCCGTGGGCGGTTGCTGGGGACAAGGTCGAAACCGAGACAAGTCCCATCGGGATGGAATGTGTATTCGACATCCAGCCGTTCTGTCCTGGTTTGAGGTATCCGAATCGACGTGGCCTTGGCGTGGGCGACCACAGCCTCGTCGAAGTAATTCGAAGACTCGTTGAATACTCCTCGACTCCATGCCCAAAAAAACCAGTCTGGATCATGGAGCAGTATCTCCGGAATGCTCTCACCGTCGTGTTTGCCAAACCTGAGCGTTTTCCATCTCATGGTCTTACCTCCTGATCGTTGCGTACTGTTGTTACACCGCAGCTACGTATGACGGTAAGCCCCTCTCCTCTCTCTCTAGAGAGGGGTTACCGTCGTCATAGTTGCCGTTATTGTTTCCGTCATCAGAACGCCCATATAAAATGGGGTCGAAAGCGTAGTCGTGACGGAAACCTAATTTCAAGTTTCCGTCATACAGGTTGCCGTCATCGCATCTACCTTCTGCTGAACATGTTATATAGGCCCAGCTCTCCGGTGACGGGAACTGATTTGGGATTTCCGTCATATTCAAGCGAGGTCCTCCCCCGGCTCGATGAACCACTCTCCGGCCTTGTTACAGCTAATCGCCCCAGATTCTTTCATCTTCTTTGCTCTCTCCGTAAGCGTTGTCCTTGCGATGTCGCAGCCCTGGTCATTCAACTCGTCTAGCCAAGCCGCCAAAATCAGCCGCTTTCCATTTTGGAGCGGCTTGAGCAGTCGCCCCGACGTATAGACTTCGCGTCTTCCGCCACGACCGCGCCGCTTTTCCTCCCCCTTGGACTCCGCACTTTGGATTTCCTTGTCCGTGGCTTCGGCCCAGAAGATGCCCTCCTTCGCGTGCGTGAAGTAGCGCACGCTGGTGGGTTCGTTGGCCTCGTCCTTCCAGCCGAGACGAGAGCCGCGCTTCGCTCCGATAATCCGAAACACCCGCTCGTCGTGGGTCGGGTCGATAGCCAGCATCGCGCGACACCAGTTGGCCAGCTCGTTGGAGCCCGCGTAGGCGTATACCCAGTCGCTTGGACGCCAATTCTCAGGGTTCCGGTCTTTACTCGGTTTCGCAGTATGGTGGACCGTAAGATTGCCACACCGGTACTTGATGAGGATTGGGTTCATCTGGTTCCGGCAGAACCTCGACACCGTCTCGGCGTCGTTCACACCTTTGCCACCGATGTACGCGTTAAGCGGGTTCAGCACAAAGAGGTCGGGACGGTGCTCCCGGACGAGCCGCTGGAGCCGCACGATGAACTCGTCCCCCGTCAGGGTGCATTCTCGAATGTACACGGTGTTCTTGATCACCAGAGCAAATTCCTCAGGGGTAAGATGAAGGCCCATGGCGATTCCATAGGCCATCTCGATCATATCCCCGGCATCATCCTCCGCTTGGATAACCAGAATCTTCAGCGGCTTTCTTGGCTTGATGCCAAAAGCAGTCCTGCCGCATGCCCAGGCCGCAACCATCTGGTTCGTTGCACTCGATTTGCCTACCCCCGTTGGGGCGGGGAACAGACACGCCCCATCGCGGCACAAAAATCTTGCGCCGAGCAGACAATCATCCGGGTCGATCTCTGCCTCCGCATAGTCGATGAAGGTCTTGGGCTGCTCGTGATACCCAATGGTCTGGGCCTTGTCCAGAGCGACGATGACCTTCGCAACCAGCGACCCTATCGGCAACTTGCGCTCATCATAGTCCTGCTTCGCGTCACTCAGGGCGTTTACAAAGGCGCGCGTCTTGAAGAAATCGATTGCTTGTGCAACGACGAAGTCCATCTCACCCGGCTTGACATGCCGAAGTCGCTCAAGATACTCGCCCAACGTCCCAGCATCTTCCTCAGAGGGTCGAACCGATGCCATTGTGGCTGTAACGAGGACATCCCACGGCGGATAGTGCTCATACTTAGCATAGTACTGCTCGAACGCCCTTGCCACTCGGATGCGCTCCACCCCGTTAAAGTAGTTCGATCGAAAAAGACCCCCCAACGGCGCGAACTCCTCAGGGTGAGCTATCCAGCACGCAAGAATCCGATCCTGGAACTCCGGGTCAAAGCAGGTGAATTTGTCCATAGATCACCTTCCAAAACTCCAGTCGGGAATCGGACTGGGGGGACGCCGTTCATTGACCGCCTGGAGGGCGGCGTCCACATCGTCGTTGGGGTCGTTGTTACGGCGGACGCTGCCGTCGGACTTAGTGCCGCAGGGCATCCTGGCCACGGTAATTGTCATGGTCGTGCCAAGGCGCAGCGCGGTCTCTTCGGCCAGGCCGGTCGAATCGCTGTCGAAGAGAAGACAGAACTCTTTGATGTGCCTGTAACGACAGAGCTTGGCGATCTGTGCCGCACTCAGGCGATGGGTGAACACGCAGACCGGCGCGATCACGGTGCCCAAGTCCAGCTCGCGTAAGCGACGCCGGAGCGAGAGTACGTTGAGGATGGATTCCACCACGATGACCAGTTCAACCTGCTCGACGGCGAGCGCCTCCAGGTTGTACACCCAATAGCTGGGGCCGTAGCGAGCGATCTGTTTGCTCGGAAAGCGCTTGGTGCTCTCGAAGCCCTCATCGGAATACGTGCGGCCTTGGTAGTACGCAGTTCGCGGTTCTCCCCAGGTCGGCTCGTACACCGGGAAGATGCAGTAGGGTTCCCAGACCCCCTCGCGGGTGAAACCCGCCCCGGCTTCCTCCAAGTCTTCAATCTCTAAGTGTTTACGCTCCGCCATTTCCCGGCAGAAGCGCCAGTAGCAGCTCTTGCGGTTCTCGCTCAGGAGCTGAAATCCAGCGGGGAGCGGTACATCTTGTACGGGAGTCAAGGCGTCTCTGAACCGCCCGGCCCCGAACACCATCTCACTCGGTTCCAGGACTCGATTGTCCTCGAACTCCACCCCGACCACCCTAAGCAGGCTCTTGAGATGGTGCGGCTGGGGATCAGAGCAGCGCCAGCAATGGGTCTTCAGGGTCTTCAGGTTGATGTGCCGATTTCCACTGTTGTCCCCGCAGCCGGGAACTGGACAAATGATGCAAATCTCGTCGCCCGTGGATCGGTCTTTGACGATCTGGAAGACGGAATCGATTTCGCGCCTGAGTTGGTTTGAGTTCATCATGGTGTGCGGTTAGAGAGTGGGGCTTGCCCTGCGGGTCTGACGGAGAGCCGCGAGCGGCAACCTCGTTCGGCTCAAGAACACGTCAACCGAAATGGAGCAGACTGACGTAGAGGGAAACGCGTTTTGGTGGTGCCGAAAGATGGGGTGTGTGCGTCCCCAGCACCCACGGGTGGGCTGCACCGACCAAAACGCGTCAAATTGACAACTAGCGCACATATTCCGGCGTTCTTTCTTCACGCCCAAGGGCACGTAGCCCTCGCTTAACTACATGTAAGAACTGAATTCCGTTCCAGCCTGCACGGTGATGGGATGGGAGGAATTGTTGACGAAATCTAGAAGTGCTCTTTCCGGTCCACACGCGCCATCGCCTCCACCGGCCTAGCACCTGTCACCGCCCCCGCCGCAGGGTTAGCCCGCGCCTAGCCACTGAACCAGTCGTCGGTTCCAGCGTCCGACTTCAGAATCTGCATCGCCGTCTGGGCGATCCATTTGGCCATGAGGTCCACCTGCTCCGTATGCAGCAGTTTGTCAAAGCCCTCGTTGATGCCATAGACCTTCATCCAGTCACCCCTCAGAAACAGGTCGGCGGGAATCTCAGCGGATTTCGAACTGCCCGAAGAGCGACGCCCCAGCCCCATATTCACCTCGAACGAGAACGCATTGTCCTTGAGTTCATGGCCGCACCAGAAGGCAAGTTGAGCGGGCTCGAAGCCCTGGCTAAAGTCCAATTTGAAGAGGGTCACCCCGTCGTCGTCGTAGTCGCCCAGCCAGCCCTGTTGAATCCAAAGCTCCACCGGCCCGAATCGCTGAAGGCATAGGACCAGCGCCCCCACGACGGCGGCGTTGTCATCCGCGCTCCCGAACCAACTGACATCGGTATTGAGCACCACTCGGTACGCCCGGCCCCGACCGCCCTGGTTGCCAATCTCGCCCTGGCTCGCGCGCTTGAAAAAGGGTCGGTCGTCGCCGGACGCCAGCAGGCCGACATCGATGGCGATCCCATCCTCCGAGCGCTCGAACCCCGCGTAGTTGGCGGCCAGAGAAGGCTCGATGGCGGTCACTAGGTCCGCCAGCCGCTCAGCCTTGTCCAGGATGCTCCGGTTGAGGGCCTGATCTCCCACCCTGATGGCGTTCACAGCCCGTTTGAACGCCCTGGCTCGACGCTCCAGACTTCGCATCTGGTCTGCCGCCGTGATCTCTTCCGTCTCGCTTGGCTTGTCGCGATTGATCCTGAGGACCGGGTGCTTTGATTCGGGTGCGAGCGCACGCTCCTCAGCTACTCGGCGGGCTACATAGCCCCGGCCAATGTTAATCGCCTCGTCTAGCGAGTCGAGGATGATGGTGATGCCCCCGTTTTTGGTATTCGATTTGTGTTTTTTCATGGAATGAATTGTCCGATATTAGTCTCAAGGCTACGCCGGAGGTCCTTTGGGTCTCCGCTCAACAGTACTGTGTCCACAACGACAGTCGCTGGAATCCCGGCTTCCAGAAGGGCAGCTCCCTGAAGGATCGTCCGGGCCGTTACGTAACGGGTTTTCGAGGTTGTCTGTTGCAAGCAAGACCTGGCCCGTTGCGCATAGGTGACCCACTTGAGATTTCCGCAGAGGGCCGATTCCAGCTCCGGATCGTAGTCAACCTTGAACTTGACAAAACGGTCCAGGAAGGCCGCGTCAAGCTTGTTGCGCACGAAGTCGTCCTTGCCTCCCGTCCCGATGGTGTTCGCACCCGCCAATAGGAAGAAGCCCGGGTGCCGCTCGACCACCTCGCCGTTGGGAAACCGAAACCGGCCACCTGAGATCAGCGAGTTCATGGCAACCAGAACGCCCGGATCAGCGACATCAGACTCATCGAGGAAGGCGAGCCCGCCCTTCCGGAAGGGCTCGCTGAGCAGGCCGGGAATGAACTGGCCGTTCAGGATGTTGCAATAGCCCAGTAGCTTGGACTCGGTGGAGGATGGCCCTAGCGGGACGGGGTAGAATGTAACCCCTACAGCCTTAGCAACCTGCTCGGCTATCATGCTTTTCCCGCTCCCCGGAGGGCCGTACAGCCAGAGGGGGATGGGGAATCCGTCTGGGGTGCGGGCGCTCGCCATTCGGATGATGTCTGGTAACAAACGGTGGTGCGGCCCAGCAACCCGGGTTGGTCGCTTCCGGCGTCCGGTGCGTACCTCCAGCACTTTGGGCGGCGGTATCAGAGCTGCCACCCGCTGCTCCATCTCCAGACGGATCACAGGGAGCAGGGCCTGGAATCTCCGCTCGATCTCTTGCTCAAGCGCAGCCATCTGCCGCGCAACTTCCTCGCGGATGGCGGTCATCCTCGCCTGCAAGCTCTCACCCGGCGCTGGCATCTGGGCAGCCACCTGCCGCTTAGCTTCGGCTTGGACGGCAGACAGAATGGCGGTGAGCACGTGTTGCCGCACATCAAGCCCGTGCTTCTTCAGCGATTCGGCGAATACTTCGCGGGCGATGGTCGTTACCTCGGTCTTCTCGTCGGGGGTCATAGATTGAACATGGGTGAGATTGTGGTTGGCCGGGTAGCGTCCTGTTGGCCTTTGGTCAGCCTGCCTTTTCGAGATTGTGATGCGGGCGGACAATCTGGCGAAGTCGGCAATAGCTGGATCGGTGCTAGCCGCCGGACGAGATTTTCAGCCTCCCGCATGCTGACACCGCTTAGGCTCGCCAACGCTGCGTTCGAGACACCGGGGTTGTTGGAGATGTGAGCGAGAGTGGCGCGTTCGCGCAGAATGAGCCCGGGGAGTGCCTTGATGGCGGCTGGGATGTTGATGGTAAGGTCTTGGGCTTTGTGTGGTTTCATACGTTGTGTGGGAGGATGATGTGCGCCGGAAAACAGCCCGCGCTGCTTTGGTGCCGATACTGGGGAGCCTGGGAGATTGGTTGATCAAGTGTTAGCGTAGAAGTTCGTGTCGTCGTCGAAAAAAGCCTCACACAATTCCCGGCTCATTCGCGCCGACGGACCACCAAACACGCAGCTCTTGACCGACCGCAGGAATTGTCGATTGCCAAGCTTGTCGTATCCCTTGGCCCGGTGGGGGACGCTCATGTCGATGCGGTTCAGCCGCATGGTGCCAGTGGAACCTTGGTGTTCTTGGCGCGTGGCAGGAACCAAGTCGAACCCCGCCGACCCTCCATCCCGGTAAAAGTTGTATTCGACCAGCATGGCGTCTGCACCAGTCTGCGGCACGCGGATCGAGGTGGCCTTGGCATACAACTCCTCGGCTTCAGCGCGAAGGGATGGGTAATGCCCAAAGGTCCCCTTGTCGCAGGCCCAGAAAAACCAATCCGGATCAAGGAATATTACCTGTGGCAGGGACTTACCGGCGTATTTGCCAAATGTGAGCGTTGTCCAGTTCATAGTTGTTCTTTGTTTACATTTGTTATGGCTTGCCGAGACCTGACCGGTGATTGTCGGTGCGAGAGCCGGGTGACTGTTCATGCTTTTTGTTTTTAGAGTCTGACTGCCCGCGCCTGCTGGACTGGAATCTCGGACCGAGCACCAGACCAAACAGGCGTGTTCACCATTCAGATCGAGAGCAAATGAAGTTTTCTTCGCACAAGTTGTTTCTTGTGGAGCCTCACAGGCATGCCGGTGGGTCAGAATGCGCGCCAACCCTGAACGAGATGTCCATTCCTGGCCGCCTTGAGCGGAGGCGACAGGGGGGGGGGGCAGATGAAGAGCCTTGACCAACAGGCGCGACTTGAGGAGTGAGCGGAAAGCCAGTCGGCGTGAAACTCCTCACATCTGGCGCGACGCGACCGGGCCTGTCGTCAAGTGGTGAGCGCCATATTGCGCGACTTTCCCAAGGGCGTCTGGTTATTCCGCCGCGCGAAGATGACTACCACAGCGCGCGTCGGCGATCACGAGGTGGCAGATTGAGCCATCGGCTACCGAAGGGCGATCTCGTCGCCGTCGCAGCCCCATCAACCGGGTCGAAGAAGAGCTCACTCGGTGTCTCCGTTCTACACCCAGCCCTGCCTCCGGGGACGCTCAGCCTTCCCTCTGCTCCGATGCATCTCTTTCGTGTTGGCTCTCCGCTTTGCTGCCGATTCCGTTGTTGGGGCTCTCCTGCCCTCGTCGAAAGCGAGGATGCACGCGCGCACAAAGGAGGGAGGTATGAAGAGCATCGCTCCGGGAAGCTCGGTGAAGACGGGGACGACGCTGGAGCGCGGCTGCATGGGCTACTGGATAGACCCTCCAGAACGGAGCGCACAACCAGCGCGATCGAAATTGATGTGCCAGTATCATGGCCTCCAGGAGCCCTCGGCGGCGGACCGCCGTCATAGCTACGTGCGGAAGAACCGAAAACCGTGGACCTCGAAAATGATCAATTTGTATACAATTGTTGCCTTGAGGTGCCTGACACCAACCGGCGTCCGGAAGAGTTCACAGCCTGGCACTTCACCCTCAAAACCCCAGTTAGAGCGGGGCCAGGCGTGCGTGCTGGAGGCCACAAGAGGGCTGGCCTCTTTCGAGATCAGCCCGATGCGAGGACCATTTTGGGGTTGGTGCTACCCGGCTATGCCCGCCTGCTCAGCCCGCTCTGCCCCCAGGTTGTCCTCCGCTGCCGTCGCAGCCGCACATCCGGTCTCGTCAGGTCGGATGGAGAACCATTTGGCCGCTGTTTGCCTATCCGACGATTCCCAGTACCGGGCCTGAAGCGGAATCGCCGGAACGCCACACCCCAGGGCCTGTTGGAGGCTGCTCTGGTCGAGGGCGAGCTGGTAGCCGACGCAACTGCGCCGGAGGAGGTTGGGCGACCACCCGATACCAATCTGGGCGGCAAGCTGCCGCACGCGGCTCATCACCGATTTCACGTGGCAAATAGGGCCTTGCTTGGGCAGGTAGCCGTCCAGCCAGGCCCGAAGGTTATCCGCGAGAGGTACTGAACGGCTGCGTCCTGTCTTCGTCCAGCGCGAGGGCACCAGGATATAGCCTTTCGCGAAGTCGATGTCCTCAACGGTTAAGCGCTCGATCTCGTTTGACCGAAGCCCGGCGAAGGCGGCGATTGCCAAGGGCACACGGAGGTTGGGCGGCGCAACTGTGAGGAGCCGCGCCAGATCGTCAGGCGACATGATTCCCATTGTGGGTGTTACGGATTTTCTTTTCATGCTTTCTTTTCCGACGATTGCACCCTGGCGGTGACCGTAATGGGCGCGCGTTGCCCTTCCCCTTTTCAGGGGACACCGGCCAGGGCGCAAAGTGTCGATGCTGTCACGCACGTTCTCGTTTTCGTGGATTACGGCTTCCACACGTTCAATATTGTTGAACAGCTCATAGAACGAGATTGCGCGTGGCGTTGCTGACGTGGCGGCAGGAAAGACGATGGTGAGTTCGAGGGGGTTTTCGAGTGAAGAGCCTTGACCGACAGCTTAACGACCTGGGGTGGTGATCGGACAACCAACGTCTCGTCTGAGAGCCCGGCCCGCGCGCGCGGAACATCTGGGACTCGGCTCCATCGTCAACAATTGACCTCTACGCTCCGCGACGATGCTGAGAGTTCCGGTGCCGTGTCAGAATTCACATCGGGCGCGTGTGCCGGACCTCGCGGAGAGGACGTCCACGGCACCGATCGCTGGCGCAACCAGGGCGCGCTGCTGGAATCGTGAGGCGACGGCGTGAGCCATCGGGAAGACGCTCCAGCAGCTACGCGCCTCATCCCACAATCACTTCTGGCGTCAGATGGGCCGTTGCCTCCGGGACGCAGGCTTCCCTTCGAGGATATTTCAAGATTGCGGCATTGCTGGACGCGCTGGCCCTACACCTTCCGGTGTATCGCGCGCATCAGAAAGGCATCGGCCTCCAGAGTCCGAAGGCTACGCCCGGCTGGGAGGGCGGCGGTTGTGTTACGGGTGGGGTCCTCCGCGCCAACTCGATCCGAATTCGATTTTGGATGTACGTTTACGTGGCCGCGAGGACTTCCTGGTCGTGTCCCTCCCCGTCGTTGACGGTGGTTATCCTCGATCGGGCGCTACCTGGGTGTTCGGACAGGATCGAGGACCGTCTGCCGTCCGCATCACAGGTTCCACCTTCCCAGACCTCCTATTTCGCTGTCACCGACCTGATTCCAGATTCGGTCTTTCCTACAGAACGATTCTTGAATCAGGGATTCTGAGGCTCGGCTCAGTATCCGTGTCCTTGCCGGACTGGAGGAAAAGATGGATACCCCCGCCCCCAAAAGCGGCGACACCATCAAGAAGGCCCCGAGTGCCACGCAGGCCATCACAACGAATCCAGGTTCTCGACACCCTCCAGGGAGTCATGAATGCCTTTCGGGCTGACCCAGGGCCGGGAAGAGCAGTTCCTTTCTGAGTTTTGTCCTGAGTTTGGCTGTTTTTGAGCTTGCCAGAGGAGGGAGAATGAGGGATTTTGCACGGCGTCGGATATTACGGAAGCCTATGAAAATCAATGGTTCTCAGAGGTCTTTCGATTCTGGTTGCGCGCTTAGCTCAGTGGTAGAGCATTTCCTTCACACGGAAGGGGTCGCAGGTTCAAATCCTGCAGTGCGCACCATCTCCCCTCCCTCCTGACGACACCTTACAGCCTGTTTGAAAACTCGCTCGGTCAGGGGACCGGGCCCGCAGGGATGCCGACGCCCCGTGGCGCAGGTTTCCTAACCTGCTGTGTCGCCGACTTCTTACTCGGCAAGGCGTGCGACCTCGCTACGACGTCCGAGTCTCCGGGCGCCCCCCTTCGCCCGCCGTGCAGGTTTGGAAACCTGCGTGCCCCCATGCGGCGTTCTGCCTGCGTTCTTAAGCGGACGCTTGGATGTCGCGCAACTGGACGACTTGGGCGGGATCGAACCAATCCACGGTCTGGGCGCGGCGCAGAGCCAGGCGGCCAGTGCCATCCACCCCCTCGAACCACCCGTTCACGCTGTTGCCTCCGAGGTCCAGTTCGACGCGCCGGGGAAGGTCCCAGAGGGCGTTGATACGGAAGAGCAACGCCGGGAATCCGTGAGAGTCCATCTCCGCGTGGATTTCCCGCAGGACACCGAGGAGGCGCCGGCTCAGATCGTTCAGGGTAGGCGGCGGTTTGGCCAAATCGTCCAGGCGTGTGATCGCGCCGGCAAGGGAGCCATCGCTGGTTTCGGGATGGTTGGCGACGTTGACACCGATTCCCACAACCGCCAGCCCGAGCCTGACCCTCTCGACGAGCAAGCCGGCGAGTTTGCGATCGCCGACAAGAAGGTCGTTGGGCCACCGCAACCGGACTCCCCTGACTCCCAGGCCGGTCACTACCTCGGCGACCGCTAACCCCACTGCCAGGGGCAGGGCTTCCCACCGCCGGGGTTCCCCGCTCAGAGGCAGCACTGCCGAAATCCACAGCCCTCCGCAATCGGATATCCAGGTCCGCTTCCATCGTCCCCGCCCTCCGGATTGCGAGTCGGCGCGCACCGCGTGCCAGGCCGGCAACTCGGCGGCCACATCGTTCGTCGAAGCAACCTCCCGGTACTCGTGGAGAGTCCATCCTTCGATCGCTGTGGATGGCACCGAGTCATCCGCGCTGGTTTGTGCTTTGTGCTTCATCGAGGGGTGTGCAAATCCGTGGCTCAGAGGAAGACCGCGCCCCGCGCGGTTTTCAGCCACAGGCTGGAGTTTGGACGTTCTTCGGGGGTGTTACAGCAATTGAAGCCGCACAGGCGAACATCCAGCGAGGAATCCCAACGGGATTCCGTACCAAAGCCCAGGGTTGGCGCGCCGCGCCTACCCTGGGGACACCGCCCCAATACCTGGACCAACCCCAACGGGGTTGCGTCTGGAGGGTTTTCCACTGCCGCAACCCCGTTGGGGTTGAAGATCTTCTCGACCTTCCTACCCAGGGTAGCTCGTGCCTCGCAACCCTGGGCTTTGGGACGAAATCCCTTTGGGATTTCCTTCCAGAACTGTTCAAACTCCAGGGCATGTCTTTCAGACACACAGGACGCGGTGTCGGCAAGGCAACTCGCCCGGGCATAGCCCGCTCCAAGCCTAACTGATGACGACGAGAGTCTGGCCCTCTTCAGCGGCGTCGCCCACAGCAACCTTGATCTCAGCCACGGTGCCCGCGCGGGTGGCGAAGACGTGGGTATTCATCTTCATCGCCTCGAGGGTGAGGACGTGCTGACCCTCGATGACCTGTTGACCAACCTTGACTTCGATAGAGACAATGCGCCCGGATAAGGGGCTTGGGACATCGCCCGGCCCGGATGCCTTGGCAGCCGGCGCCGCCGCGCTCGGAGCAGGAGCGGGCGCCGGCGCGGGAGCCGAGGTGGGAGCGGGCACGGGAGCGGGCACGGCGGCGGGAGCGAAGTAGGGAGCGGCGGGCGCTGGAGCGAGCGCGGGGGCGGGTGTGTCCAGCACCTCCACCAGAACGTCATACTGCTTGCCGTCAACGGTGATCAGGAGTCGTTTAGTCATGGCTGCCGGGTTGGGTAAACTAGTTAGCTAACGGACTTTGTGTGACGAGAAATGTTGCACGCGGCCTTCCACGGCCCATGTGTTGAGAACGGCCCCCAGGGGCCACGGACCAAACCCGGGGCTCGGCACGGGCTGAACTCCAACGATACGATGGGGCGTCTGGAGGACGGTGGCTACCGCGGCGGCAATGGTTGCGGCGATCTCCCCACTCAGGTCACCGCCGGCCATCCGCTGCGCGGAATCGGGGTAGAGGGTCGGAGACAGAGGGTCGGACCCCAATTGTGCCGCGCCAGCCATTCGAGCCACCGCCGCATACGTCCGAGGCGTGAACTCGCCGCAGAAGGTGGCGCGGGGCACGACGGGGAACTCCCCGTCGATAGGCGGGAACCGGTGACAGCGGCCATGATCGGCGCTTCTGCCACGAGGGGTCTCAACGCCTCCAGCCTCTTGCTGCCACCAAAGACAGTGCTCACAACTTAAGTGCATAGATTACAGCGGGATGGTGCCGTGTTTCTTGGGTGGGCGTGTTTCACGCTTGGAAAGCGTATTGCGCAGCGCCATCGCCACGGTGGCGCGTGTTTCGGCGGGATCGATCACGTCGGTGATCATACCGCGCGCGGCGGCCTCGTAGGGTGAGCAGAATTTCTCGCGATACTCGGCCACCAGTTCGGCCTCTTTTGCCTTCGGATCTTTGGCCCCGGTGATTTCCTTCCTGTAGAGGATTTTCGTCGCGCCCTCGGCGCCCATAACGGCGATCTCGGCAGTAGGCCATGCGAAGACCATATCGGCGCCCATGTCCTGACTACACATGGCCAGATAGGCGCCTCCGTAAGCCTTGCGCAGAATGACCGTGATCTTGGGCACGGTCGCCGCGGCGTAGGCGAAAAGCATCTTCGCGCCATGTCGGATGATGCCCCCGCGCTCCTGCGCCAGGCCGGGCAGGAACCCGGGCACGTCCACGAGAGTCACGACAGGGATGTTGAATACATTGCAGAAGCGGATGAAGCGAGCCGCCTTGTCCGAGGTGTCGATGTCCAGGGTGCCGGCTTTGACCATCGGCTCATTGGCGACAATGCCGCAGACCATGCCCTGGATCCGGGCGAAGCCGATGATGATGTTCTTGGCCCAGTCTTTCATCACCTCCAGGAAATCGCCGTTGTCCACCAACCGCCCAATGACGGAGTGCACGTTCAGCGGTGTCTTGCTGTCGGGCGGGATGAGATCATTCATGCCCGGGTCCGCGCTCATGTCGATGTGCGCCGGTTGATGGTGCGGCGGGTCCATGATGTTGTTGGCGGGGAGGAACGAGAGAAGCTTGTGCACGATGTCGATGGCGTGCTTGTCATTCTCCGCCACGAAATGGATGTTGCCGCTGACCGAGGCGTGCGCCTCGGCACTGCCGACCTCTTCCATGGTGCATTTCTGGCCGGTTGCGGCCTTGATGACTTCAGGGCCACAGATGAACATATTGGCGGTCTTGCGCACCATGATGAGAAAGTCCATCAGGGCGGGCGAATACGCGGCGCCCCCCGCGCAAGGACCCGCGATCACGGCGATCTGCGGGATCACCCCGGAGATGAGCACATTGCGGAAAAACACCTGGCCGTAGCCCGAAAGCGACTCCACGCCTTCCTGGATGCGGGCCCCGCCGGAATCGTTGAAGCCGACAATCGGCATCCCCGCCTTGAGGGCGTAGTCCATCATCTCGGTGATCTTCTTGGCGTGGATGCGGCCCAGAGCTCCGCCGCCCACAGTGAAGTCCTGGCTAAACGTCGCCACGGGACGCCCGTTCACCAGGCCAACCCCGGTCACCACACCGTCGCCCGGCAGGGGTTTGTCCGACATGCCAAAATTGTGGCAGTCGTGCTGGGCGTGCATGCCCATTTCCTGGAAAGTGCCCTCCTGGTAGAGCGCGGCCACGCGGTCGCGGGCCGTCATCAAGCCCTTTTCGCGCCTGGCCGCCATTTTGTCTTCACCGCCCCCGGCTTTGGCCGCGGCCCGCCGGTGCGCGAGATTCTTGAGAAGTTTAGGATCAATTGCCATACAATGGGCTCCTGAGTTTGCTACAAAAAGGTGTTAAGGGACCAGATTAATCTCTTGCGTTTTAGTGGCCGCACGCGCACGCCCCTGGCTTGGGCATGCAGAATTCGGTAAGCACGCCATGGGTCGATTCGGGGTGCAGAAAGGCCACCAATTTGCCACCGGCTCCGTCGAAGGGCTTGTCGTGGATCAGCCGGCAACCCGCGCCCGCAGCCTGGTTCAACTGGCCCTGGACATCGTCCGTGTCAAAGGCGATGTGATGAATGCCCTCGCCGTTCTTCTCCAGAAACTTCGCCACCGGGCTCTCCGGGTCGGTCGGCTCGAGCAGCTCGATGTGCACCTCGCCCACGCTGAAAAACGCGGTGCGGACCTTTTGCGACGGCACCTCTTCGCGGTGCTCGCATTTCAAGCCCAGGCTTTTCTCATAGTAAGCCACGACTTCGTCGAGCGATTTTACCGCGATTCCCAAGTGGTCAATTTTCTTAATCATAGTATTCAGATAACATAGTAGTTAAACATGCGGCGGCGGATTCGAATGGGCGCCCTCGCCCCCCAGAGGCGGCGTTGGGGTGGCCGGCCCTGGCAGGTCCGCCAGGCTGAGCAACGCGCGGGCGGCCTGAGGCGCGGTCATGTCGCCGCGGAGCAAGGCCGACTCAATCTCCGTCCGGGCTTGTCTTACGCGCTCGTGGTGATAGAACCGCGACTCGATCGTCTCACGGATCAGATCGTGCAGCCAGTGCAGGGATTGCTCCCGCCTGCGCCCCTGAATGACCCCCCGCGGCTCCAGTTCAGCGTAATAGCGCAGCACGGTCTGCCAGAATTCCGCGATGCCCTCGCCGGTGAGCGCGGAAGAAAGCGCGACGGTGGTCGGCCAACCGGGTGTGGGAGGCGTGAGATAGTGGAGAGCGGTTCCATACTCCTGCTTCGCTTGCTCCGCCCGGAAACGATTCTCCCCGTCGGCTTTGGTGACCAGAATCGCGTCGGCTTGCTCGACGATGCCTTTCTTGATCCCTTGCAGTTCGTCCCCCGCGCCGGGGAGGATCAGCAGCAGGAAAAAATCGACCATCGAGCGCACGGTGACCTCGCTCTGGCCGACCCCGACCGTCTCCACGATAATGACATTGAAACCGGCCGCTTCGCAGAGGAGGATGGTCTCCCGGGTCTTTCGCGCCACTCCTCCGAGGGTCCTGCCCGAGGGGGACGGGCGGATGAAGGCGTTCGAACGCCGGCAAAGCTGCTCCATACGGGTCTTGTCCCCCAGGATGCTGCCGCCACTGCGGGTGCTGGAGGGGTCCACCGTCAGGACCGCCACCTTCAACCCCTGGTCGCAGAGATGACAGCCAAACGCCTCGATCAAGGTGCTTTTGCCCACGCCAGGCACCCCGGTGATGCCGATCCGTCGCGCCCCGCCCGAGTAGGGAAGCAACTTTTGCAGGACTTTCTGCGCGCGGGCCTGATGCTCGCCCGAACTGCTCTCGATGAGTGTAATAGCCCGGGCGAGTATGCCACGATCGCCTCGCCGGACGCCTTGCACATAGTCCTCCACCGTCAGCCGAGCGGCGTGTTTCGGCGGCGGCGGCGGTTCTGACGCCTGTTCAACCCGCGCGGGCAGCACGGACAGGAAACTGCGTTCCTGACCGGCAGGCGCCGGATTGTCCCCGGCGCCGGAACACGAGCAAACCGGCTCTGTGGGCGAAAGGAGCATTGAGAACTCAGGCGGCGGCAAGGCGCTTTTCGATCTGGTCGAGGATCTCTTTGGCCGCGTCCGTGATAACGGTACCGGGTCCGAAGATGGCCGCGGCGCCGTTTTGCCGCAGGTATTCGTAGTCCTGCACCGGAATCACGCCGCCGACGATCGCCATGATGTCCTCGCGGCCCAGCTTCTTCAGTTCGGCGATGAGTTCAGGGAGGAGGGCTTTGTGGCCACCCGCCAGGGAGCTGATGCCCACCACGTGCACGTCGTTCTCGACCGCCATGCGCGCCGTCTCTTCGGGCGATTGGAACAGCGGGCCGATATCGACATCGAAACCCATGTCGGCGTAGGCCGTAGCCACGACTTTGGCGCCCCGGTCGTGACCGTCCTGGCCCATCTTGGCCACCAGAATGCGTGGACGGCGGCCTTCGCGCGCCGCGAAGGCATCCACGCGCTTGCGGATGGCGCCTATCTCGTCCTGCTGACCGAACTCGGCATTGTACACGCCCGAGACGGACTTGATGCTGGCCTTGTGCCGGCCGAAGATTTTTTCGAGCGCCTCGGAAATCTCACCCAGGGTCGCCCGATGACGGGCGGCCTGGATCGAGAGGTCAAGCAGGTTCCCCTGGCCGGTTTCGGCGCAGCGAGTGAGGGCGTCGAGGGCTTCCTTCACCTTGCCATTATCCCGTTGGGCTCTGAGGTTGGCGAGGCGTTTGATTTGCGACTCGCGCACGGCGGCGTTATCGACCTCGAGCACTTCCATTGCCTCGGCCTTG
>ORJL010320420.1_pt1 | contig 68714 bp, 107 predicted proteins | sample 1779941 | NCBI WGS metagenome assembly ORJL01 (sample SAMEA104232317, study PRJEB22302) | groundwater metagenome | biome: forest; feature: aquifer; material: groundwater | place: USA | collected 2011-08-07 | depth 5.8 m | reverse complement strand
GTCGCACGGTCATCCGCCTCGACAAACCATTTTTCGGTTCACTGCATTCGTGCGATGAATAGACTGAGCGATTAGGGAAAATTATGACCGAACCCATAACCCCATCCCGCCCCATAGTCCTCTACGGCAAAGGCCCTCTGGGAATGCTGACCAAGGAGATATTTGATAAGCATATGATTCCCGTAGCTGCCCACATAGACCGTAACGATTTTACCCGTGGGACGCCGAGCAAGGCCGAAAAAGAGTTAAAGAAAGAGGCGGTCGTGATTGTCTGCATAGCAAGCGAACCGTACAATCCCATACGGCTAATGTTGCGTTCAAAAGGATGGGGGGCTGAAGGCAAGATAAGGCGCATTTATGATGTCTTCGAGCAACACCCTGAACTTGGCATAACATCGGGATGGAAGATAGGGAAATTAAGCCACGAAGACAGGAGCGGGATAGCAAGGATGCTGCCCAAGTTTGCCGACAACACTTCTAATCGCCACTGGGTTCATTTTACGACATGGCATAGGGGCAGGGGAGATATGGCACTAAACAACATGGAGCACAGAGAATGCCTACCCTCAACGCTTGCCGATATAGAGGCGAGGCGGCATGTCTTTCTTTGCAAAGACGAGCCTATGGGCAGCGTAAGCATTCATGCCGAGGGCTATGAACTTGACACGATTCTTGTCAACATGCCCCTTTTCCAAAAGCATAGGCCGAAGATAGATGCAGCCTGCTATCATACGAGAGATGGACTGTGGAAGATCGAGAAGGCTTTAATGGATGGCCTGCCCAACTACAGGTGGACGTTCAGGGTGCATGCGTACCAGGGGCAGGGGGCCTATGTCTACGGAGTGCCGACCGAGAAAATAGAAATGGCCGAAACTTTACATGCCAGTTTTAAAAGTCCTGATTTTCATGGGATTACTTTGTGCCATAGGGACAAGAAATGGCGGGCAGATGTTTATGTTGATAGGAAAAAATATTATGGTGGTATCCACAAGACCCCTGAACTGGCTGCACGGGCGTATGATGGGCTTGCGGTAAAGCTTCTTGGGGACAAGGCGTGGCTTAATTTTCCGAAGGAGGACAAGTGAATATTCTTTCTGTGGTGCCGCATTTAGGAGGGGGATTAGGAAAAGTAGTTCTCGCTCTTGCTGAAAGGTGCCCCGGCAAACATACCATTGCTTTACTGGAAACACCGCAGCGATCATTTCTAAAGCCTGCCACTGTGGATATATGGGCAGGTAAGTACGTGAAAGCGTTGATGGAAGATGCCGATATTGTCTTGATCCATTATTACGACCACCCTGCCATCGCTAAACTGCTTTCCGAAGCACTCCCGCCGTGTCGCTTGGTTTTTTGGACGCACAAGCATTATTCGATTCCTCAGCGAGAGAAAGAATATCCCGATAAATTTTTCTATACATCACCCGTGCAAGGAACTGATTACCCGTATATTTGGTCATGTTATGACATGTCGCGCTTCTTTGAGATCAAGCCGAAGGTGCACGACGGTTTTAACGTGGGGTATGTGGGGACGGTTTCGTATAAGAAGATTCATCCTGAATGGCTGCCAATGTGCAGGGAAATCAGGAAAGCTATCCCGGAAGCAAGGTTCACCTTTGTAGGAGAAAACCTGACTGCCGTACAGGACGCGCCGGGCATAACCTTCACCGGTCACGTTGACGATGTTGCACCATACCTTGCGGAGATGGACATATTTTTCTATCCCTTGAGGCCGGACCATTACGGAACTGCGGAGCAGGTATTGGGGGAGAGTATGGCTGCGGGGGTACCGCCCGTGGTTATGAATAACCAAGCAGAATGCACCATTTTAGGCGATGAAGAAATTATGAACGGGTTTGTGGCCAGTAGTGAAGAAGATTGCGTAAACTGCGTTACCTATTTGTACAATGATCCAGTATATAGAGGAAGCGTTAGTCGCCATACCCGCGAACGTGCCCGCGAACTCTACAACATCGACGCCATGATAAGTCAGTGGAATATAGTTTTTCAAGAGCTGATGAAGCAACCGAAGAAGGAGAGGGTAGGAATATGAATGATTACGAGATAGGCGCAGCCGCTGTTATTCTATCATTTATCGCTTTAGCCGTGGTTTTGCATTTTATGGGAGTGCCTTGGTAATGGGAGAAAGGAAGGAGATATGAGAAAATACCGCATCAAGGAAATAACAAGCAGTCATACCGGGAAACGTATATTCATCCCGCAACATAGTTTTTTGTTTTTCTTCTGGCTGCCCTGGGAAAGAACAGAATGGAGCGATTGGGATTTTCCGACCTTGGCGGAAGCCGAAGATTTCATAAGGGAAGTACAACAGCCAACGGTTCCCCCGAGAATATATGAGGCGAAATGAATTTTAGAGACACGCCCGAATATCAAAAGCTCTTTCAATATGCCATGCTTTACGGTAAGGCGGCCTGCGGGATTAAAGAGCGAAAATGGTATAATCCGTTGCGGTGGGTAAAGGGGAAATATTACGAAAAGGTTATTTCGCCGCTTGAGTTTTACAAGAAAGGGGGAAGGCCCTTCCGTGGCAACTAAAGACATAACCGATAAGCAGGTGTGCGAGGCTTATGCCGAAGCCGCGAGACAACGTGGGCTTGATTGGATATATCACCGTTATGAATGGCCTTATGAAATTCTGGAAAGAGCAACAGGGCAACCAGAAAAGGTTTGCTACCGGGCGATGGAAAGAGCGGAGAGCAGGGGATACATAGAGTATGGTGTTTCATTGCGGACAGGGTGGCTCACGGAAAAAGGGAAGGAATTAATGAATGGATAGGCCCAATGTCCTCCTGATAGCCCTACCCTACGTAGTGCGCCATATCGACTCGACACGGCCCAAGATAAGGAGCTTTCTCGCTACACCGTATGGCTTGCTTTCTATCGCTACGTATTGCCGTGATTTGGCAAATATCCAGATAATTGACTGCGACACCCTGCCGGATCACCGGAAGGCTATCCAGGAAGCTCTTGAGAATTTCCGGCCCGATATTGTCGGCTTTTCGATGAACTACGACAACTCCTATCCGCACCTTGAAGAACTGGCCGGGATGGTTAAAGACTATGATCCCAATATTTTGGTAGTCCTGGGCGGATCTGCGGCGAGCTATTCATATGAGGAAATTATTCATGAGCAGGAAGATGTGGATGCTATCTGCTTTGGCGAGGGGGAATTACCGTTTGCCGAGTTATTAAAGGGATATAGCACCGGGCACGCACGCTGGATTAATAATTTGCGAACGGTAGGCTCGGCATGGGTTCTTCGGGATACGATAAGTGGATCCCCTCCGCTTCCTTCTTATATCCAAGACCTCGACCAAGTTATTGACACAGACTATTCCTTTGTTGACCCGAAAGCATACGAGATGCAAGAGGCTTTTTCCCCGTATGCCCGGTCTAACCGGAAGAGCTTTTTTCTCATGACTTCGCGCGGGTGTCCCTTTGGCTGCCGATTCTGTTCCAACTCGGCACTCCATGGAAAGAAGGTCCGGCAGGCAAGCGTCGGGAGCATCGTTGCCCACGTCCGGCGCCTTGTTGAAGAATACGGCATGGAGACCCTTATTATCTACGATGACTGTTTGCTCTACCATAAGACGCGGGCAAAGGAGATATTTAGGCGGTTGGCACAATTCAGCATCCGAATCGAGATGCCAAACGGCGTGAATGTCGCCTTTGTGGATGAAGAGATAGCCGAGCTTATGGCGAAGGCGGGGGTAGATACCGTCTACCTCGCTATCGAATCGGGGAGCGAATACGTGTTGAAAGAATTGATCCATAAGCCGCTCAAGCTTCGTATGGTTAAGCCAGCGGTGGAGGCACTACAGAAGCACGGCCTTTTCTGCCATGCCTTTATAGTCTTGGGCATGCCCGGCGAGACCGATGAGCACCGCAGAGAGACAGAACGTTTCCTTTTGGATGTAGGCGTAAACTGGGCCGGGATAAATCTCGCCACTCCCGTGAGAGGAAGCCAACTCTATGCCGATTGCATCAAGAACGGTTGGATACAGAAACAGAAGATAAGCGACATTGTGGACAAGAAGTATGTCATCAATTATCCCGGCCAAGACCCAGGCGAAGTCGAGCGGCAAGCTTACGAGATGAACTTGAATATAAATTTCCACCATAACCAGGATATGAGAAACGGAAATTATGAACGGGCCGCTGCATGCTTTCGGCAAGTCATGCAGAGGTATGGCGGCCATGAACTTGCTAAGAAGTATTTGGCGATTTGCGAAGGGAAGACGAGGGATAATGGATAGGTCAGGATTTCGGTCTTCTTTTAAAGACAAGAAAGGGAGGTTTATTCGGGAAGGCGATATTCTTATAAAGCGATTCGATACGGTAAAACACGACAACCCATATGGGAAGAAAGTCGCATATGACGGCATGGGGAACGAGCGCATAGTCCCTGACCAAGGGAAAGAATGGAAAGAATCGGCATGGATCAAATACCAAATAAAATGGATAGGTGATTGTTTGATAGCCGAGAAAATAGCTGATTCAGGGAATTTAGATTACCCGCCAAGCGCTTTTGAATATTTAAACAACGCCTTTCGTGGCAGAGAATACGAGATTTGCGAAGAGCATGAAATACAACATAAAGACTAATATTTTTCAAGATGGCAAACGAAGGGAGGATGAGGGGATGAAAATAATAACTGTGTTATACCCGATATGGATTGGGATTGCCGTAAATATCGTAATGTCACTTATAAATCTTTCCTTAATCGGGCATTATGGGTCTATTGCATCGGCTTACATGAAGCACAGTGGGAAAATCTTATTCCTTTTATGGACAATTTTGTTATCATTGACTGCCTATAATGGCGGCGTCAGTTATCTATTTTAAGGAGCAAACATGAATCCGACTGAAGAATACATAGCCGCCCGAGACAAACAAGTGCGGCAGAACATAGCTGAATTGAATAACCCGAACTATGGGTATGATGACCGGCAAACAAATGCTGGCAGAATTGCGGATTTTACAGAGTATCTTGTTAAGACGAACTACACGAAGAATTTCACGTGGGCGGGCATACCAATAATCCAATATGCAACTGACCTTATGGTTATGCAGGAAATAATTTGGCAGGTGAGGCCCGAATGGATAATCGAATGCGGCTTGGCCTTCGGCGGCATGACAGCTTTTTACGCCACCATGCTTGATTTTATGGGCCATGGATATGTCCTGGGGATTGATATAGACATAAGAGAGCATACCAGAAAAGCGTTGCTTCATCCCCGAATTGCCCTTAAACAATCTTCAAGCATTGACGAGGGATTAATAAAAACCGTGCGTGAATTAGTTCAGGGGACTACGGTTCTCGTCGCGCTCGATTCCTGTCATTCACACATCCACGTCCTGAAAGAGCTTGAACTTTACGCCCCGCTGGTATCGGTGGGGAGCTACATCGTTGTCTTTGACACCGCTATTGAGTTTTATCATCACTTGGATAAAGCACAAGACCGGCCATGGGGCAACGGTAACAGCCCCTATACGGCAGTTCAAGCCTTCCTCAAAACCGAGATGGGGCAGAACTTTGTTGTCGATAGGGAAGTTGAGATGAGGGCGCTTATTACGGCGGCGCCAGGAGGTTTCCTTCAGAGGATTAAATGATGTTCAGAAAAATAGATGCTTTCATGAAGCAACATGGATTTCTCGAAGGATGGCATGAGCCTTTGATTCAGGTGTTAATTGCTTTTTTAGTAGCGTTATCTGTTATCATTTCAAGGTAAGGAAGGAGGATAAAATATGCAGGTTTGCATATTGGCTGGCGGCACAGGCACGAGGCTGAAAGAGCAAACTGAATTCATTCCGAAGCCCATGATTCCCATAGGCCAATATCCTATGGCCGTACACATCATGAAAATTTACGCCCATTATGGCTTTAAGAATTTCATCATGGCCCTCGGATATAAGCAGGAATTCATCAAGGGTTACTTCGCCCATTTTGACTATATTAATAGTGACATCACAATCCTCCCTTATTCTGTTTTTGGGAATAAAATAGTTTGCTCTACGGCGGAAAACGATTGGTCAATTACTCTATCCGATACCGGCCCCAATACCCTCAAAGGCGGCAGGCTAAAACGTATCGAGAAGTACGTAAAGGGCGATACTTTTATGATGACTTATGGCGACGCCGTCGCTGATATAGACCTGAACGCACTGCTTGCCTTCCATCAGGCTCATGGCAGGATAGCGACCGTTACCGGCATACATCCTACCTCCAAGTTCGGCGAGTTAAAGCATGACGACAGGGGGCAGGTAACGAGCTACACCGAGAAGGCCCAAGATGATGGATGCTTGACGAATGGGGGGTTCTTTGTGTTTAACCGGAAGATATTCGACTATCTTGATGAGGACTGTGATCTTGAAATAGGACCATTAGAAAGACTGGTTGAACAGGGGGAACTTTTTGTGTATCAGCATAAGGGGTGGTGGGGATGTATGGATACGCCCCGTGAGCTTGGGGTGCTTCAGGAATTATGGGATACGGATGCTGCACCGTGGAGAGTATGGGAATGAAATACAGCGTTGAGGAAATTGATGAGATGCGGGAGTCCGTAGCTTCAATGTTGCAGAGAAAAAGAATTCCTTATTCCAATATCGAAGAAAGATTACGAACCTACATGCTTAACGGAACCACGCCCGACGAATTATTGGTTGCTGCTTCTCCTAAAGAAACACAGGAATACTTAAAAAGTCATCCAGAAGAAATAGCAAATTTTATTCAAATGCAGAGAAAGGTGTGGTAGGAATGAAAACCTTTGTTGCTGATCATGGTTGGATGTGCCGGATAGAAAGAGCGAAAGCGGGAATGAAGAAACGATACCTAATTTTTTGCTGTACCCCTTACTGTCTTCACCGAGAAATGAGAGCTTTCTTGAACAACCATGAAAAAGTTACAATACGCCATGCAGGTCGGATAATAATTGATGGAAATTCGGAACATTGGTTTATTCAAGACGGGAACAAAAATAAAGAAAAGTTCTATGGAATGCTGCTAACCGATTATAGAACGTGCGGAAACTATACGCTTGACGATACGCTTGCTTCTATCTTGGAAAGCCATAAAGGAAGGATGGAATGATGTTCAATGACATCTACAGAGGTAAGCGCGTTTTACTCACTGGCCACACAGGATATAAAGCAAGCTGGTTGGCTCTTTGGTTACATCGCATGGGAGCTACTGTGTTAGGGATAAGTCACCCCCCAAGGCCATTCCCGACGCATTATGAGATCATCAATTTAACCGATATTATGGAAGCTGACATTCATAACGACATAGCTTGTGTGCAGGAAATTAAAAGCCTAAAGCCAGACATAATCTTCCATTTAGCTGCACGGGCAATAGTGGCACGAACCTTCAAGGAGCCTGAAGATACGTTTAGGTATACGATTATGGGGGCAGTTCACATGCTCGAACTTTGCCGTCAATGCCCAAGTATCCAGGGCATAGTAATGGCCACGAGTGACAAAGTATATCAGAATAACGAATGGGATTACGCCTACAGGGAAATAGACACGTTGGGCGGTGATGATCCATACTCTACCTCGAAGGTGTGCGTAGAGCATATCGTTGACTGTTACCGGAAAAGTTTTGATATGAATATTGCCGTGGGCAGGTGCGGAAACGTAGTAGGGGGAGGTGACTTTTCTGAGAAGCGATTGATCCCTGATATTGCGAAGGCTACAGCGAAAGGAGAACCAGTTATTATTCACACGCCCAATGCGACACGCCCATTCCAACATACGCTGGACGCACTCCAGGGATACTTGCTTTTAGGGAAGGCCATCCTTGAGGGACAAGATGTAAATAAATGTTGGAACTTCGGTCCCACGGATGAAATGACCGTCCTGCAAGTCCTGGAAACAGCCAAAGAAGTATGGCCTAAAATAACATGGGAGGTGGATAATGTGCCTACCCATAAGTTTATGGTCTACCTTCTCAAAATCGACTCAACGGAATCCCGCAAGCTATTGGGGTGGCAGTCCGTGTGGAACATGGCCCACGCCGTCCGGATGGCTGTCCTTTGGTACAAGGTATGGTACGAGACCGGCCACGTTTTGAGCAACGAGGACATCCGGGATTACGAATCTTCATGGGAGGAAGCGATATGTTAGATAGAGCTAAGATTGTGGAAATAGAGGCGGCGCATGGCGAAGAGTTCCCGTATTTTGGAGAAGATCAGCAAGGCATAGTATACTTTGCCAGAAAAATAGAGGCGGAAGTGATCCAAAGAATCGCGGGCGTCCTCAATAGCGGAGAAGACCCCGCTGCGATAGTCAGATCTCTTAAAGAACTTCTTGCTACTGAAGGCGATATGACGGGGGATTACTAATGCCTAACTGCAATTTCTGTAAGACCGAGCTCACCCATGTCTTCTGTGACCTCGGGTTCAATCCACCGTCTAATTCCTTTCTCTCCAAGAATCAATTAGAGGAACCCGAGGTCTATTATCCGCTAAAAGCCTACGTCTGCGAGAAGTGTTGGTTAGTCCAGGTGCCGGAATCCAAGAAGGCCAGCGAGATATTCAAGGAGGAGTACGTTTATTATTCTTCTGAGTCTCCGGCGAATGTGGCCCATGCGAAAGAATTAGCCGATGCGCTTTGCGGAAGATTCAACCCGTATGCCGTCCTTGAGATTGGAAGTAACGATGGATATATGCTTCAATGGTTTCAGAGAAGGGGATGCTTCGTGCAGGGGGTAGAACCAGCCCTGGGACCGGCAACTGCTGCGGAACTTAACCAAATAGCGACACACTCAGTTTTTTTCAATAGCAAATATGCAGAAACTTCCCGCCAATATGACCTTATCGTGTCCATCAACACCCTCGCCCATCAGCCTGATATTAACGATTTTGTAGAGGGCATCAAAATAGCCCTTAAGCCGGGAGGGGTGACAGTACATGAGTTCCCCTGGCTGCTAAAGACCATTGAAGGCTTGCAATTTGACCAGATTTACCAGGAGCATTACAATTACTTTTCACTGAAAACGATCTGCAAGATATTTGAAGCGCATGGCTTGGCTGTTTTTGATGTTGACGAAATTCCTGAACACGGGGGAAGCCTTCGGATATATGCACAGCATATTGGCGGACCACACATGGAGCCTCTATACGTACATGATTGGTTAGGTAGTTTTTGTTATGTATTAGAGGAAGCAGAAAAACTTTCTGGCATGAATGCTCTTCCCTACTACCAGTCCTTCCAACCCAAGATCGAGAAAATCCGCGCCGACTTCATGAACTTTCTGTACGATCCGCCGCCGCCTTATTGTTTTTTGCCTGCCAAAATCTGTGCCTATGGTGCAGCGGCCAAGGCTTCGACGTTTCTTAACTTCTGCAAAGTCACCCCCGACCTAATCCACTTTGTAGTTGATAGAAGTCCCCACAAGATAGGCAAATATCTTCCTGGCAGCCATATCAAAGCAGTACCTGAAGACGAAATCAGGAAATGGAAACCAGACTATATCGTGATCTTGGCATGGAATCTTAGGGAGGAAATCATCAAGCAGCTCGAATACACGAAGGAATGGGGGTGTCGCTTTGTAACTGCCATTCCAGAATTGGAGGTAATATGAGCGAAGACAAAACCAAGACCGACCGTTACCAAATCAGTACCGATGAACTCGAATCCCGCATGCAGAAGAAGGCGAAGGAACACGACACCCCATGCCAACAGGCCGTTGCCATTCTCGAAGCCGCCCTTGAGATGGTGATGAAGAAATTAGGGGTAGATGTCGAGGGCGATATACCGGCGCAACAGGAGGCGTTAGGTATTGTAATCACGGAGGAAACCAGAAACGAAATGGCCGGACTGCAAGGTTTCTTTATCTTCGTTCAGAAGGACGGCGATCTTGTGCCTCATTCATGGGTAGGTGCGGCACGGCTGAACCATCTTGGCGAGTGTCTGTGCGACGTGCAGTTCTTCCTGGAAGAAAGGCTTGAAGAAGTAGGGGGCATAAAGCTAATTCAATGAAATTCCTCCTCGTAGTCAAATCGAAAGCCATAGAATGCTTGGGTCCCATGTATATCAGCGCCGTTGCAAAGCGGGCTGGGCATGAGTGCCATATCGTTGATTTGCCGAGCGCCTATGACTTCGCCTTGAAGTGGCGCCCGAATCTTGTTGGATACAGTGTTTTAACGGGCGATCAAGCCAAGTTTAAGGATTTAAATGCTCGGATTAGAGAGCAAATACCCATAGCTTCTTTATTCGGCGGCAGCCATGCTACCTTCTTCCCCGACGACTTCCCAGAAGATGCCGTGGCTTTGGGAGAGAGCGAACAGGACATTGCCGATCTTCTTAAATCTTCAGAGAGGTATTCCGACCTTGATTCGTTGCCTTGGCCTGACCGGTCAGATTTTCCAAACATGTCTATCAGAGATTTCATCGCTTCTCGCGGATGTGCGTCATCCTGTAGCTATTGCTTCAACGCAACCTGGAACCGAATGTTCCCCGATATAGCGAAAGTTCGCACCCGCTCAGCCAAAGACGTTGTTGCCGAAGTCGAATCAGTCAAGCCCCAATTCGCATACTTTCAAGATTCGTGTTTCGGCACTAACATGAAATGGATGCGTGAATTCTCCGACCTGTACGCTAAGCAAGTCAATGCCCCTTACCATTGCCATCTCAGGCCCTCTCAGGTCAACGAAGAGCGCGTCCTATTGCTCCGTGACTCTAACTGTGTAAGTGTCAAGTGTGCCTTAGAAACGGGCTCTGACAGGCTCAGGAAGCTTATTAACCGGGGGCATACGAACAATGAGGATGCCATAACAGCCTCTATGTGGCTACGAAAATGGGATATAAAACTGATACTCCAGAATATCCTTGGGCTCCCGAGCGCAACTATTGAGGACGACCTATGCACCCTCGAAGTCAATATCCGCTGCCGTCCCGCCTATGCATGGTGTTCCATCTTCCAGCCGTACCCTTCAACGCCGCTTGCTGATTACTGCGAAAAACAAGGTATTTATACGGGAGGCTACTCTGAAATAGGTGACAACTTTTTTGATAAGAGCGTACTGAATATCTCGGATGAGCATAAGGAGCAAATTGCTGTGCTTCAGAGGATATTTGCGTTCGCGGTTGAAATGCAGGTTATGCCGAAGATTAAGGACTTGACATGGGAGGCTATGCCGAAGTTCATCCACAATGTGATGAGGAAAGTCGGCGATAAAAGGATGTTCCCAGGAGGGATATTATGACAGTTTTATGTAAAATATTAGGGCATAATTTTAAATATGACACGGTTTCTGGTATTAATCCACGCATCATGAAAAGAATTCACCGTTCAGTCAAGATTTGTTCACGAGGAGATTTTCGGGAAATAACAGATACCGTTATCGGCGATTACGATATTAAAGAAGGCCGCGTATATCGTGGAAGCGGTGGCCCATGTTCTGATTGCATCCATAGATCTGATTGCACTGCATATAGAATGAAACCTCCGAACGCCTCATATGCTTATTGCCCTGTTAAAAATTTTTCCCCATTGCCCGAAGTAAAAAAATTTTGGGATTCTGTCTATCAAGACGGACAAACAACAAGCGACTATGAAAGTGAATTTGAAATGGCTGTGAAAGTAAAAAATTCTGCCGATATATTATTTGCAGAGTAAGTAGAAGCTATGCGTAAAAAAGGTGATTCCCGGATGTTCCCCGGTATAGTTATTTAGGTTTTTTCTTATCGTAACTTACAGAACTGATCCCGACCGCATCTGCTATCACGCCTGCTACCCGGTCAGCCGAAGCATTGTCTTTTAACTCAATAGCCTGCTGAACCATGATGGGCGTCCCTGCTTGGTAAATAGCCTTCCCTGGAGTAAACTTCTCTCCCTTGAAGTTGCGTCCTCTCAGCCAATCCCTGACGATGCTCGCCGGCGGGTTCGTCTTGTTAGCAAGAAAATCGATCAGGGCATCGAAGCGCGTTCGCTTCCCAAATCCTTGCTCGTACTTTGTTACCTTCCCGGTTGTGGAGCTTTTTGTTTCTCCGGTTACTATCCTGGAAGCCAAAGTAATGATTGATCCAGCACCCCCCGTGAAGTCAAACCGGGTATCTCCTGCCTTTATCTTCCCAAAATCGGGGCTACGGGGGTCGGTTTCGGCGCTTCCCGGCTTAAGGGCATTAGCAATCGCCATAAGCGTAGCGGTTTCGACCACTATCTTGAGAAGATTTTTACCGGCCTCTTTTTGGGCAAAGGAAGTCAAACGATTATCTTTGAACGAAAGGCTATGGGCCGTCAAAACATCCCAGTTGCCTTTCAGCATTTTCGGTGCCCACAGGACCATCTTAACGACACCGCCTTCCCCGCGCTGCCCGGTTTTTCCCCTGGCCGTCAGGGAATTTATCATCCTGCCAAGGCTTTCGATTTCTGCCTTCTTCCCCATGTCAACGCCATTGGCCTTAGCGCGTTCAGCAAGCAGGTCATAAAGTCCGGTTCGCATTCGTAGTCCGCTTCCGGTAAAAGCGTATTCACTGGCCCTGAAGACCCTGCCTACACCGGGGATTCTTTCAGGCAACGACGTTGGAAATTGTTCTTCCGTTTTAGCAATTATCCCCGCCCGCTGGTATTCCCCGTTGAAAAAATTAGGCCGTGAGTAAATGTCGGCCATAAGCGCGTCGTGGGCGTTCTTGCCGCCAAGAGTTCGGTAGAAATCAATAAAAGACATCTTCGCTGCTGGTAGCCATCGGGTCGGGTGTGTCATTAAGGTATGAAGCCCTTGCCGCCCCAAGAAAGAATTATCAAGGGTCGCTACCATCGCAACCGAATTATCGGCAATGGTGCTGAGCGTATCCTTGACAAGGTCAACAACCGCTCCCGCCTTACTTTCGCCCCATGTCGTCTTGAACTCCTGGCCGCGCCGTTTGAGTAGCGTCTTAATGGGATCATTCGCGCCTTTTAGTCCATTGACGTAGTTCTCGTAAGCCACCCTTGCCGCCCCATAGGCAAACCTATCGCCCCCCTGCTCCATGGCAGCCTTTGCGTCCAAAGCTACCCTGGAAAGCTCAACAAGGTTCGTGGCCTCGTCGGGCGTGATGGTATGAGACGCTTGCGCTGCGGCATTGTAATTCTCCTTCGCCTGATCGCGCTTGGCTTTCAGTATCTGGGCCTCCGGGTCAAGAAGAACTGATCGTTTCTCTTTTACGGAAAAGTCTCTGTTATCAAGCTTTTCACGGAGCTTCTTTTCCTCATTTCGTAGTCGGGTCTTCAGGCTTTGCGTCGCTATCTGTTCGGCGGTTTTCTTGGGGTTCGCCAAATCACGGAGTTCTTTAAGTTGATCCCGCAGTCCTTCGCGCTCTGCTCGTAATTTGCTCAGTTCTTCCGATTGAAGCTCTGGCCGTTTCTTAGTCATTGGCGACAAGTCTTTTTCTGCAATCTTCCTGGTATATTCAGCAATGGATTTGTTGACAGCCTTAATAGCCATTTCGGTTCGCTGTGCATCGGTCATCTGGGGCTTGCCAAATATCCCATCAAATTCCTTCTTCAACTCATCACGTCGGGCCTTTAGCTTATTGGCTTCAGCATCATAGACAATACCAGTTTTGTCCTTGACGATCTTTTGCCGGGAAGCAATCTGGGACTCAAGGTCGGCGATATCGTTCGTCAGCCGGGTCTTTATGGCGTCAAGGGATGATTTCAGTTGGGTTTCCTTATCAACGGTTTGTATGCCAAATTTCTTCTTTGCATCGTTTACCAGCTTGATAAGGCGACGTTCTTCGTCGCTTGGGGTGCGTCTCTCAACCCCTGTCTTTTCCGCCGTCCCCTTGGCCTGTAAATCTTCAAGCTTCGCTACCTGCTGCATCTGGCCCTTAAGGTCGCGGAGCGTGGCGTCAAGTTCTTCCTTGCTGAGCAGCTTGTACTTGCCATACCCCGAGATAGCATCCATCGTTTCGCGGCGGGTAATGTCCGGCATGGCTTTTTTAAGGACATCGTGAACGGCATCTACAAGTTTCTCCCTGTCCTTTATGCCCATCTCAACAAACTGTTTTGCCAATGCCTGTACCTGGCGGCCTATGTCGGGAAAGTCCTTCCCGTCTGCTACCGATTTGGAAATCTTGCCGGCAAGGATTTCAACATCCTTACTATCGACAATCGCCTTGCCTTGTTCCCATAATTGCTTTAGGTGGGGCTTCACGAAGTCGCCAAAGTCTTCAACCATCCTGGCGGACCATTCGCCAAATACTCTGGCGCCTGCCTCAAAATGGTAAGCTCCTATACGGGTCAGGTCGGCGGCTATGGTAGGATCAAGCCCGACATTAAATTGGCCGATCAGCTTTTTTCTCAGTTCGGCCTTTACCCGCTCGTATTCCGTTTGCGTGACGATCTTGTTTTTTGAACCATATGCCGTTTTTGGTTCAGGCGGTTTCTTCGGCTGTGTCTTTTCCGGTTTCAGCAAATTATCAATGGCCGCTTGTTTTTCGGCCTCTACCTTCTTGGCCTCAAAGTCGGCAAGGTTTTTCTGTGCGGTCGTAAGCTCCTGGTTCAGCCTTTCAATCTCGGCGGCTTGCTTGCCTATGTCCTCCGCTCTCTTGCCGGCCTTCTTGGCTGTCTCCGTCCTTACCTTCGCAATATCCTGCATGTCGGCAACGGGGTCAAGCATCTGCCGTGAATCGGCTGCCTTAATTGCTTGCCCGTATTCGCTGAGTTTTCGGGGAACGGTAGATTCAGTGGCAAGCTTTCTGAGGGTCTCAACATCGCCCTCTCGTAATGCCCTGATTTTGACGGCCTCGTACATCGTGGCTTCCCGGATGCCTTTAGGCGGAAGTTCTTCGCCCATCGCCATCCGCTTAGCTGACCCATAGTCAAAGTCCATAACCTGCTGAGCGGCTTCGGCCTGTTCTTTCATGCTCATGGTCTTGTAATCCACAAGGTCGCCAAAATCTTCGGTAAGCTTTGCCTCGATAGCGGCGGATTCGGCGCGGATTGCGAGTTTGCTTTCTTTGCCTTCGGGAATGGTTTCGGGCGTGCCAACTTCAGGCTTTAAACCCTTCGTTGCAGGAGTGGCTTCGATTACTTCTGGTCTGGCTGCGCCTATTTTTGCTTCTGTCACTGGCCTTACTTGTTTAGGAGAAAATGCTATATAAGAATCAGACGGGACTCCATCGATATTAGATTCAAACATATTTTCATAGACCACACCATCGTACCCCGCCTTTTGGATAGCTTCTCGGATAGCATTGTCTGGCGCCGATAGAGGTAATTTGCTGCCTATCTTTTCATTTACCATCTTCACTACTTCCGCGCCCTGCCACGCCCCAAGGTCATCAAGTCTCAACGGGTTTTTTATATCTACCTCTGCTGCTATTATTCGTTTAGGCGGAGTCTCCCCAAATATATTGCCAGCCGCTTCTTTGTCACCCAGATGAATTCCCATTTGGCCGCGTGAATATTGCAAAGAATTATCGAATGTCGTGAAATCTTCATTTGTTCCATGCCACAACGTTTTAACGTCCGGTGCTTTTATCGGTTCTGCGGCAAGAGCTTTTTCCGGCAACACCTCAGCCTTTCCCTCTATCTCCACGGACGGGATTGGTTCGACCGGGGCTGATTCCGGGGTAATCTTTTCCGATTCAATCCCCAGAGGGTCATATTTCGGTTTTGCCTCAAGCCTTGCCAGTTCTTCCGGGGCAGTTGGCTTGGCGGAAACCTTTTCTTGTGCTTTAGGAGTTACGTTGACCGGCAGTGTCGGCACTTCGGCGGAAGGTGTGTAGGCCATAGAGGATTCCAGCCGTTTGGCTGTGACAGCTTTCAGGGCATCGGTTACAAGGCCTTTTGTCGCTTTTGCTGCCCCGCCAATACCCCCCATTCCTGCGACCTGTCCCGCAATATCCGCGATCGGCACAGAAATGTTGCTTCCTACATCACGCCCCTCAATAACATCGGTAGCTTTCTGTAGGTCGCCCGTCGAAACAAGCTCCGCGATCCCTGCCAACCCCTTACCAGCCTTAACAAATGGCCACGAAATCAAATGTCCGACTTTTTCGGCGGCTTCACGTTGTCTGTCGGTGGTCAGGATATTTGACGGAACGCCCGATATTCCTTCAATCGTTTTATTGGCCTCTGTTAAGTCCCCGGTAGTTATTAAACGAGAGAGGCCACCAACTCCGGCAACCGGCATCGCTGCAAAACCGCCAATTACAGCGGCAGAAGCCCTGGCGGTATCTTCAACTCCCCATGACGATTCTTCTATCCCCAGAGGATCATATTTGCTTGCGGGAGCGGCTTGCTCTATACCTAACGGATCGTACATTTACAGTTTCCCTAATTCCTTCGCTTTCTTGATGTAAGCGTCTGCGTCTGCTGGAGACCTGCCATTCTTTATCAGGTCGGCACGAAGAGCCGTTTCCTTTGCCGGAGATGCAACCGCCTGGGGTGTTGGGCCTCCTGCCCCAGCACTCCATTTAACATCTTCCGGCTTTAGTGCCCCATCGCGCACCATGTTCTGCGTTGCCACTGCTTTTTCGCGTTCCGTCGTGAATGCTTCAATATTGGCTCTCAGGTTATTGGCCGAAGTTTCCTTGCCGTCAACTCCATCGACTTTTGCAAGTTCTTTTTTGAAGGCCGCTATTTTCTTGTCATAGTTATCGTAAATATACCGCGATATTTCGTTGACTTTATCTTTAACCTTCTTTTCTTGAGCCTTCTCTGGCGTATTTCTTTCTGCCGCCCTTGTAGCCGCCGCCCGTTCCCTCGAAGCCCGGTCCATCGCCCCTTCTGACGCCCTGGCCTTTCTGTCTGCTTCGGCCCGTTCACCCCTCTGGGCTTCAACCGCAGCAGCTTTATCGGTAGCCGCATCTTCTTTCAACAATTCCACCTGAACTTCCTTCGGCGTTTTGCCGGTCAGGGAAGGAACCGGCTGCCCATTCTTTTTGTTTACCCATTCCCATGACCCGGCTTTGTCATTCCACACAGGGACCGCCTCAAAATCTTCCTCAAGCTTATACATTTTTTCAAGATAGTTCTTCTTCTCGGTCAACTGAACGGCTATAGGGTCTTCCGGCTTAATCGTTTTAAGCTGCCTGTTAATGTCTTCGAGGTTTAACAAAGCCCGCTGCTTCATCATTTCCGGCGTACTGCTTAGCTCCCTCACTTTGGCAAGGTCGCCTTTTTTGATAGTTCTGGTTGTCGGATCGAGGTAGCCACCCTTTACGGCGATTTCTTCGGCTAAGGTTGTGCCAATCTTGTCGGCCTCCCTGAACGGGGTCATTACTTCATCGAACTTCAGAGGCGTGTTGTAATCTTTCAGGGCTTGCAGTTCTATGCCAGCCTTTTCACCCGCCGTCTTGCCTAAGCCTACCTGCTGCCTTAAGGCTTCCTCCTTTAACGGCATCAACGACTCTTCCTGTTTAAACCGTTCCTCAGCCATCTCGTCAGACCGCTTCTGCCGCATAAGTCCATAAAGCTGGCCTGCATTCTGAATGCCCTGCTGTATGCCCTGCAATCCCGCCGCTATTGGATGTACTGTGCTTAAATCTGCCATGGAATTATTAACCTCCTTAAAACCAACCGCTGATCAACCCAGCGACTCCGCCGATAACCGCCCCTGGAGGGCCACCGATTGCGAACCCAGCACCGGCACCCACCGCAGCGCTGCCAAACATATCAGCGGATTTCTCATTCTTTATAAGCCCTAATGATAAATTCTTCCCTATGGTTTCTGTGGGGTTGCTGAAACCCCCAATATTTTTGCCAATCAGGTTTGTCAAGCCCGGCGCTGCAAAACCAGCCGCCGCAGGGCCAGCAAGGGAGGACAATCCTACCCCGGCAGCCGGAAGTTCCACGGCTTCGGCTCCGCCTACAAGTGTGGGGTCTAAAAGCGTGCCAACCGTTGATGCTTCGGCGCCGCCTACCGCACCTGGCAAAGCCGTAGAGGATGCCAAGGAGGTTTCTGCGGCTGCGGGGATAGCTGCCGTCGCTAACCCTGTTTCACCCGCCTGCGTCAGAACCGGGGCCGCACCGCCTATTTCAGTTGCGGTAGAAGCAAGGGCGGGGTTGGCAGTAAAGGGCGCTGCCCCGCCGCTAACCAGTCCTTTCCCCATACCCGCAGCGGTATTTGTTACCCCTGCTCCAGCGCCCGCAGGCGATGTCCCCCCGAATAACCCTCCAAAGAAGGGTGTTCCCTTTTCCATAGTCAATGCCCTGATCCCGGCTCCATAAAGACCAGCATTTATGGTTTCGCTCGCAAGGCTGTTTTTTCTCAGCTTATCTGCCGTATCCATTTTATTAATTTGGTCAATATCAAATTCTCTTTTAAGTTCTTCAAATTTTGATTGTTCAAGCCCGAATCGCTGTTGTTCCTGAACGCGCCTTCCCATGGCGTCAAGCTCGCTTTGGATAATCTGATCCAGCGTAGCAGGAGATGGAGTGCGGCCCGTAGTCGCCTGCGACTGGTTAAGGTAGCTCCTGAATCTACGGTTCCCCGCAATATTTGGAGTCGCGGTTATTGTTCCTAATCCTGCTGTAGCCATATGGCCTCCTTATTTGAGCTTATCCCGCTGTTTCTTGTAATACGCCGAAACGTACAGCGGTTCCCAGGGCTTTGATTCTCCGTTCCATACCTTATCTAACCTAAATCCGTGAAAAACGCCAGAAGTCGAGTAAATATCCTTAACCTGATTGGCATATCGGCGAGTAGGGTCTGCGTCGGAAAGCGTGTATGTCCCTGCCGTGCCGCCGTCGATCATGTGCCTGAGCGTAATAGTGCTGTTGGTTCCCTTCGCTACCGCTATGGTGTTGACGCGGGATATAGAAGTCACGGCCAGCGGATCTTGCGGCACAGGCAGTTGGTCGCCGAACTGAACAGCAGAGGTCCCGTCAGATCCGTTGAAGGTCAAGCCGAACTCCAGCCGGTGCATGAAACCGTTATCGGTAAATCCATAGGCATAGTGGTTGCCATCGGTATCCGTCACGGAAATTCCCAACTGAAGGCGATTCCCCGTACCGGGATCAATCTCGAACCACCTCCATTCCCGGAAAGACAATACGTAATGCTTATCAAGATCGGTATTGGAATTCGATGCCCACAGCCAGTGGTATTCGTTAAGCTGGTGATCCATGAATCCGGTTTCGTAGGCTATCATTGCAAGATTTACATGGACAGGCTTTGTCTGATCGAACACATCTCTAATGTCGCCGGATACCTCCAACGGCGTATGACTATCCGAAATATAGATTCCGTTATTCCCCCTCCAGACCCCAATAAGCTTGGTTTGGCTGGTGTTCTTATCAAAGGCCACGGAAGCAGTTTTGAGCGTAAGCGGTGCAGGGCAGCCGATATAGGGGGATATGCGGAACCGCTCCCATATGGTGCCGGTGGCTTCCTCTATCCATGACAGTAGCCACGTCTCAGCGGCCTTGAATACAAGGCAAAAGTTAAAAATGTTTGCTGAATTTTGGGCATAGATAGGAATCCCGCAGGTAAGCGCCCTGTCGTCCCCAAATTCAATTTCAAAGGCGTCAATGCCGTTGAAAACATCAGGGGCGTTCTTTGCCGAGACAAGGAGGCTGTTTTTCTTCTCGTAATTGTTGCAGCCCAACATGAGCCGATCATTGGTATGGACGGCGAAGGAATAGCCCGTGATCTTTTTTGTAGCTGATATTCCCGCTACATAATAGAGCCTTACATCGCTGGAAAACGTGCCGCTGAAGTGGACTTTGTAGTAATACAGTGGCATGCCATTGTTGATCGATCTCTTGACTTCTCCGGCAAGGTTTGAATTCCACCATGACATTACGCCAGGCTGCCCAAAACTTGTTGCTGTAGTCGCGGGGGTATCGGTTCCGTCTTCCCCGTAGGCCGTAACCTCTGTGTATTGCTTGCCATCCCAATAGGAAATAATTCTTGCCACGCCAACAGTCGTGTTGACATGACCCGCAGGAAGGGCAAAAAAGAGCCCCGTTTGCTTTTCGGTAAAACCTACTTCAATCCAATCGTTATAAGCGAACAAATCGGAAAGCGTAACATAAGAACTTGAATCTGCATCTGACTCCACATAAAAATCTTCGCGCACGTTCAGCGTGTAGTCGGTATATGTCCCCGAAAAATACCGATAAAACGAAGCTATCTGCCGATACGTGCCGTCCCATAGATCGTAAAGATTCTGGAAGGGCGCGTTGGTTGTACATTGCGACAACTTTGTGGTCGTTACCAGATTCCCAAACCTGAAATGGTAGAAATAAAGTAGCCTTCCTTCAAGGTAACGCAGCTTCGCGGTATCAACGGTTGAGGCAAAAGTAATGGTTCCGGTCTGGGCCAGCGTAGCCCCGCCCGACGCTGTGTTGTCGGCTATGGTCATAAGTTGTTCTGTCTGGCCGTCCCAATACAGTCCCGATGCGGTCCCGGCAGAGGTATTGGCTGAATTGACGTAAAGCTTAATACCTTGAAGCGGGCGAACTGAACCGATTTGTAGATTGCATGTCCCGTCCGTTCCAAGAGACAGCGTAACAAGGTTTTCCGCGTCCGTATTGGAATTAACCATCCTGTTGGTGTAGTCGAAGGCAAAGGTAGAGGCCGTACCTCCCATCCCACCGTTGCCTACCGTGCCGTTCTGGATGAAGGCCCCTACCGGCATTTCGTTGCCGCCCCAGAGACAGGTGTCTATGCCGTTGCAATACGAGACCTGCCCATTGGGGGCATCTGACCATTGCGCCCGTCTCTGTGTGCCTCCCGTGCCTGCGGTCGAGTCCGTCCACAGCGCGGAAGAAAACACGCCCGATGTCCCCGCCGTGGCGTTCGTTCCGGTAAATGGTATGGCAAAGTCAGAGAAAAACACCGTCGAACAAGTTCCGGTTGTTCCGTATGCCTGAACAAGGATATGGGTTTCGGAAGGTTGCGATTTGCGGAAGTGATAGGCAGAACGGGGGAACGAGGTGCCGTTAAGGGCGGTCGTGTTAATCCGCGTCATCCCCCTTACGCTTTCAATCCCGTCCTCAATGGGACGCATATTCAACAGAGTAGAAAAGTTCTTTCCGATGCGCGTAGGATCGGAAGACAGCTTCCACCTGCCGTCGAGAGGGATTACGTACTTGTTATCCTCCTGGTTGTCGGCAACCGCAATGTCGTCTGACAGCACATCGTCGGGGACGTTGAGCAGTTTGGGAGGTTCGTCTTGCGCGAGCGGGATGGCTTCAGTCAACTCAGCCCTTATCGCTGCAAACTTTGCTGGCTGTGCAACATCCTTCCCGATTGTTTTATTCGCCATGCCTTAGACCTCATTCGTATCGCAAATCGTTCGTTCCGTCGGGCACATTCTGAAGCTGGTCTTGCATCAGATAGGCAAGTTCGTTCCGGTAAATGGTGTACAGCATCTTCGCCACGTCCATCTTGTTGTCCTGAATAAAAGCCTGCTGTAAAGCCTTATAGATAATCAACGGCTGGAAGGCAGGCGGTATCTGCGGGATCTCGGTATCGACGCTCATCTCGGCTGTCGGAAAATCCTCGATGTACAGCTTGAGGGCGTTTGCGTAGGTCGCAGCCGGCAAGGGCTCTATGCCGATATTTGATCCAAATTCATACCAGTATTGCGGTTCAGCTCCGTCAAACTTTACATGGTTGACCTGAACCGGAAGAATTTTCCTCAGATAGTAGGCATTTCCGGAAACCGGGGTGTATTCAACTGCCGCGCACTTATAGCCGCTAAAGGCAACTGTCCTGGTGGCATTCGTAACCGTTGCGGTGTCGATATGCCGGATACAACCCGAAAGAGCCGCTATGTCGCGCTGAGCATGATTGATATACAGCTTCAGTTGGGCGTCGGTGAAGAAAGAGGTTGTGACTTCATCCAGGAGCGTCCTGACGTAGCTTACCATGGCTTCGAGGGTGTAGGGGTGCTGGTCGAGCGTAAGCAGCTCTATCGTGCCGGAAAGCTGATCGGTGCCTGCCGTAGAGTGCCCCCAGCTTGAAATGCCGTAGAGATAGCGGAAATCGGTCTTGGCATCAAGGGTGTTGGTGATGACCTCTACCAGTTCCGTCATAGCGGCATTGGAGTAAATATAGCAGTAAAGCGTTCCGTAGGTTCCTACCGATTCATCCCGGCAAATCCGCACCCAATACTTTGTACTCAAGGCCAGGGCCGCCGTGCCCGCTGCCGCCACTATATCGGTTCCGTCGCCTTCCAATATCTGAAGCTTGCCGCTGCCGCCCTGAGTTGCCGCCGTACCGTGCCACATGGCTCCCAGAATCAACGATGTGCCTGCTTGGACATGAGCGCCTATGGCCTTCGTAATGTCGTTAGCCAGTGCCCACAGGAAGGTTTGCGGGACGGTGTTGTTAAGCGACACGGTGAACTGGAAAGTATGCTCGAAGTCGCCGGAGAAGAAATCCGCCGTCATGTCCTTGTAGATGAAATTCGTCCCCTTCGTCACAAGGTTGGTGGCTACGATTGACCCGGCAACGGCATTGGTCGCTCCCGTTCCGCAAGTGGCTGTATATCCGGTATAGTCCTGACGGGTTGACATTTTTATCCCCCTGCCTGCTGGTTAGGTTGCTGAACTGCTACGGTGTCCGGGACTCTGATTTCCTGCTCGTAATCCTTGCGCCTCATCCGGTGAATGTCGATAAGGTTCTGCGCCTCGGCAATGTATTCCTGATAATGGTTCCCCGCCGTCCGGTATCGCCGGACTTTCAAAAAGGCTTGAGACAATGCCTTGGGGAGAATAAGTGGATGGAATTCAGCGGGAATAAGCGGCTCGTCTGTGGTGTCCGACATGAGGTAATCCGGCCATTGCGAGATATGGACGTTCAGGATGTAGGTAGTCGCCCCCGGCTTGGGTTCCAGGATAATATCAGTCCCCCACTGGAAATAATACTGAGGCGCGGCACCGTTTAACGGGATATGCCCCAACATCTTCGGGGTGATTCCTTGTAATCCGACGCGGTTGCCTGAACCCGGTTGATATTCCACGGCATTGACCTTGTAGCCCACAAAGGGCACTACGCGGGAACTTGCCGTTGTCGTAATCAGGACTTCGGTTTCGTAACATCCCGTCAGAATCGCGGCATGTCGTTGCCCATCGTTGAGAAACCGTTTGATTTCGGCGTCTGTCCATTTTAGGGCGGTAGGTTCTCCCAGGACATCCCGTAATGCTGTTTGCATGTCGGTTAAATCAGGCCACATTTTCACATCTCCTAAACTTAACGGTTGACTTTGTTAATTTATATGATATACAGACAATCATGCTAAGTTCTCGCGAAAGAAACAAACGATGGAGAGACCGCAATGCTGCAAAAAATCTCTGCATACATTGCGGGCGGGAAAAAGAAGACCAGGCAATCACATTTTGCAATGCTTGTAAAAACAAATGTAACGAATCAGCCAAAACAAGAAATTTCTTAAGGCGAAAATATAACCTTTGTAGGCAATGCAGCGCCCCGCTTGAAGACGATGATATAAATATATCCACTGGACGCAAAACCTTACAGTGTAAGAAATGCAGGAGACGTGAACTAACATATAACGATAAACGCCGAGCAAACTTAAAAAAGAATGGCCTGTGTATGTCTTGCGGGACGGCCCCAGGCACCATGGGAAAAAGAATGATTGTTTGCGAAATGTGTTGGTTCAAAAACATAGCTAAACATAGAGCGGGATCAAGAAATAATTGGCTACTCATAAAAAATCTCCTCATATCCCAAGAATATAAATGTGCCTATACTGGCAAAGAACTTATTATTGGAGAAAATGCCAGCATTGACCACATCACGCCAAGTTGCCAAGGGGGGACAAACGATATTGCAAATCTCCAGTGGGTTGATTATGACATTAACCTTATGAAAAATGGGATGAATCATAATGAATTCATTAATATGATGAAGCACATTCTTGAGCATATTCATCGCAAATTACCCACGCTATAATTCTGTCCTCCTTTTATCCTTGCCACCATCTCTGGCAGGCTTATGACGGCAACATGGTCTTTCTGCCGCTTGATACGCCGTGCCTTTATTTCGTTTATCCCCGCCGCATACATCTGGTAGCAGAAAGCCGCCGTCCTGAATTTCTTATCCCGCAGGTAGGTCTTAAACAGCACGTAGGGAATAATGAGAATTTGAAAGTCGAGATCAACAAGCGGTTCGTCGTCAAGATCGCTCATCAAGTAATCCGGCCACTGCGAAACATACAGATTGAGGTTATAGGTAGCTGTCGGTTTGGGATCAATTATAATGTCCGTTCCCCACTGAAACCAGTATTGGGGCGTAATGCTGTTGTATGGTAGGTGGCCTAAGTTCTTAGACGTGATAGCTTGCAGTCCGATCCTATTGCCAGTAGTGGGCAAGTATTCGACATATCGCACCTTATGCCCCGCAAATGGGACAAGCCGTGAACCAGAAGTTGTCGTTACAGGAAGAATAGTTTCAATACACGCCGTCTTGCTTGCTATGTCATGCACGGCCTCGTTAGTCCATGCCAGAATCATGGTATCGGTAAAATGAACCGGCGGATCTGGATCATTGACAATGCCATGGATGATTGTCTGGACTGCTCCAGAATCCGGCCATACAGGGAGTGCAAAGGTGGCAGAGATAGTATGATCGGCTGCGACATTGGAAAACGTGTAGGAACTTTGCTGCCCTACGGAAACCGAGTCAACCAGCACGTCAGAGTTATAGTAGCCCGTTGATGGGACAATCGTGAAAGCCTGATTGCCACCGCCATCGACCGTCACTGCTCCCGATGGAGAAATAGAGCCGTTTAGACCCGATGAAGCAGTAATTGTCCATTGAGCTAAAGGGCCGAACCCTGATTGGAAACCAGAGGGGACGGTATAAGCAAGGGCAGATGCGCCGAAGTTTGCGGTTTGAGCGCATCCGTCGCTGCCAATATATAAATTTGATAAGGCATAGATAGTTCCAGATAAGTTGGTATACTGAGCTCCTGTTCCCGCTGAGGGATCGCCACCGTTTATCCATACCCCATCTACTCCCCACCACAACTTCCCTGTATCCATATCAAGGGCAATCATTATTATGCTGCCCTGAGCAAAACCTATCACCCCCGTAGTGTTTACTATGTTATTCGTTACATAGTATATGCTCCCTGTTCGAGCATAAGCCCAGCCATTATCGTAGGTTCCGTTATGTTCATTTAAAGGGGCAGCTATGGTGCCCACCCCAAAATTTTGACCTCGAAAAGTTCCCCAACTTGGCTGGGTTGTAATGGTTATTTCCCAATAATATTTTCCAGAAGACGCACCAAATATACTTCTTACGCCATCCCATTGATTAGTAGCCTCTGTTCGGGATGCAACAAGGTTCCCCCCGCTCAATACAATGTTGGCATGTTTATCGCTCGGATTCCATGTAGTCGGTGTTACAGCCATCCCTATCCCTTCTTACCCAACCCGTAGTTACCCGTGGATTTACGTTTCCGTTTTCTTCCGGCCTTACGCATTGAGGAGGCCACGGCCTGATCGTGCGGATGTCCGCTCTTAATCATTTCGGAAATATTTTCACTTATTACGGCGTCGCTGCTTCCTGATTTGAGCGGCATCTTACATCCCTCCCATCTTCTTCTTCGGCATAGCAGCTTCCTCGAAGGCTTCGTCATATTCGCCGTCTTCTTTTTCCATCCCCTCCATCTTTCCCATGTCTTTCATCATGGAGTTCATCTTGCCCATCATGGCCTCGCAGGACTTCATCATGGATTCCATGTCTTTCATCATGGACTTCATTTCCTTCATCATTTTATCCATCATTGGTTTCATCTTCTCGTCCATCATAGTCTTGCCTCCTGAACTTCCTGAATGTATGTTTTCTGGAACTTTCCTATCCCTAAAAGCCTGTCAATCTGCGCTATCACCATGGCTTCGGTAATATCGCGGGTACAGGCGAAGTTTCTGTTGCGCGGGCACCAATCCCAAGACCGGCCTATAGGGATAGAGGGATCATTGAAGCAACCTTTTCGGCACGAATCTACCTGGATGCGAGCAAAAACGGGGGGATCATTGAACGGCTCGCTCACTCCGGTCAAGAGAACGGTAGGAACGCCAAGGCTATACGCCAACCACAACGGCCCATGGTTCAGGCCAAGATAGAAAAACGACCCGCTCAAATCGGCCAACGTCTGCTCGATCGGCTGTCCATTATGAGAGATGACGTTCTTCAAACCGGTCTGCTCTACGCTTATCGACACACAGTCAAAGCCAAGGGCAGTCGCGTAATCAATCACGTTCTGCCAGGCGCCCTCCCGGTTCCACATCTTGTTCTGCATGGTGGAAAACTCGGAGAAGCACATATACGGCTTGGGGGCATGGCCATTGCCTGCGGGCCTATAGGGCGTGTATTTCAGCTTTGCCGGTATGGGTTTGTAGTCAAGGCCAAGTTGGTCTGATGCTACCTTCTGAAGCGGCACGGTACGCCAATCGAAGGGATGCTTGTCGGGCTGGCAGTCAAAACAACCTACCTCGTAGGAGGCGTAGATGTTTTCCGCCATGGTTCCCGGCAATATGAACTCAATCTCAGGATAGTCGATGATATGGTTCCACCAGGAAGAAAACAGGACATGGCAGTTATGCCGCTTCCTGAATTCCTCAACGTAAGGCACCCACGCCAAAGTGTCGCCAAGGGCCTTTGACCCCGACGAAATCAGAACGCGCTTGCCGGCCAAGTCCATCTTGTGTTCAAACTTCACCTCGCCGTTAAGCGAAGCCCTGATCTCCCAATCGCGGTAATACTTTTTGTTGGCTGTCGAGATAATCCCGGCCTTCTGCTTCAAGGCGTAGTCGATGCCGTCCTGCGGGTTGGCAAACGTGACATCGTATTCATTGCAGGACACGCCGACCACGTTCAGCGTCGGGCCTCCAACAAAGTGGCACTGAAACTCGTCATCCGTCCAAACGGTCCGATCAACGTTGTCGTAGCGATTCCGGGTATCGCATTCTATCCAATGGATAGTCTCGTCAATATTGACCATTGCTGCAATATGGTTGTAGAGCCACCTTTCGACTACAAACCTGACATCGGGAAACCTTACGGCATATTCTTCCCATGAATTCACAACCGGGAAAACTTTGTCCGCCATTTCAGAGGTTGCCGCCCACAAACCGCCGCCAACCCCGTTCTTAATCCCCTCGTAGGCCATAAAGACCATGGGCTTAGGGGAAGCCTGAACCTTGGAAAGCCAGTCGGCCATGTCAAGTTCCATGTCGGAACTCATCTGGTATAGCCAGTCGTACTTGTTCTTCAAAAAGTCTATGGCATTCCGGGCGCAGTTCAGGGCCGCTACGCCTTGATATTCGACGTTGCACCTCTTGTTTTCGGTCGTGCCATCCAGCCTGGTACGCCAATAGATAGGCTTATCGTCGCCCGACATGATGTCGCGTTTTTCGTAGAGATAGTATTCTGCCTTCTGGATGATTGAGGGCGGCAGCGGAAAATGGGATGTCAGGAGAACGGGAATCCCGAATGAATGAATTTGGTCAATCGACTCTGCAAGGGTGTCCAGTTTGTCTTGGTTGGACGGCCAGCAATCGACGAGGAAGCAGGCGTTATGCTTAATATCGACCTTGGGGGCCTCCCGGATTTCAATGCGACTTTCAGGCTTGGCAGACAATTCTTCCAGCACCGCGTATGCCTTCTTTGCGGCCTTCTCCCAGGAGAACTCCGACCTTATCCAGTTGGAGGTTTTGAGGGCCGCGGCCTTATGGGTAGCGTAGTTCTCGTAAGAATCACGCATGACCTCGACAAGGTGGTTGTAGTCTGGTTCCCCCCACTTCCCGGGAACATCCCAGTTTCCGAAAATCCCGTGGGGCTTCCTTAATTCGGGGACCCGCACCAGAAGGGCATCACCAGCGTATTCTGTCGGACCCGACCAATTTGCCACAATGGTAGGCACTCCCACGGCCATTGATTCGATGATCGGGAGGCCCCACCCTTCGGCCCTGCTGCAAGAGACGAAGACATGGGCTGATTGTAGCCGCCTGATATATTGATCTCTCTCTTCAAAATGGATAGGTATGATTCGTGAATCAGCGATCCCATTGGCTTGTAGCCTTTCTTCGGTTGATTTGTAGGTATCAGACGGAAAGAGCGTATCCGCCAACAGGTAGAGACAAACATCTTCATATTTCGGGTGAAGAATATCCGCAGGATAAGAATCAATGTCAAAAGGAAAAGCTTTGAGGAAAGCTTGACAAATTTCCAACGTAGACTTCCGGGGTTGCCATTGGCCGACGTGGAGAAAGTTGAAATGAAATTCCTTCCTGGTTTCGTCTATGCCGCTGGCCTCTGGTTTAAATATTTCCGGGTCAACGCCCTCATGAACTACCTTTATGAATTCTTCCGGTATGCCTTGGGCAATTCCGCAGGCACGCTCCCACTCCGTTGTTACCCACATTTGGTCGTAAAGACAAAGCTTGTCCAAAAACTCGACAGGGTATTCCGTTGATTCCCAGACCGTGTAAAGTATTGACGGATATGGCCTACTAACAGTCGTATGCGCTGCCGTCACGACATCAAGAAGGGAAATATTGACTTCCCCTTCCGCGTTACGGTTGACAGGCACAAGCTTTTCCAGTTCCTTGACAAAGCAAGTCGCGTGTTGCCCGTATCCAGTGCGTTCGTTAAATGCTGCGAAAAACCCTACGCTTTTATACATCTTACCCATTTCTCTATTCCCTCCATAGAACCCTCAAGATTAAAACCGGGGAGGAAGATGAGGGTTTCTTTTTTCGGGCCATTGGTTCCCTATCCCCGGTCTATGTATGAACTACCAACTGTGCTCCTGCCGCTAACGTAATGGTGCCCTGCAAATCCAGGGTGTCATGAACAACGTATTGCTGCCGGTCGCCTACGTTTATGGTCTCGCTGGCAAGTATCTGCCAGAACGGGTAGGCGGCAGAGGACGAAGAACCGCTACTACCGCTTGTTCCCGATGTGCCCGAGGCACCGGCTGCGCCTGAAACCCCAGAAGAACCGGACGACCCGGAAGAGCCAGAACTACCAGACGTTCCCGCCGATCCGGTAGAACCGCTCGATCCACTGCTTCCCGAAGTTCCTGAAGTGCCGCTCGATCCACTCGTGCCTGATGTTCCATGAGTTCCCGATGTCCCAGAAGTAGAGCTACTGCCGCTTGACCCAGAGGTTGAACTTGAACCGCTGCTTCCAGATGTTCCGCTGGAGCCAGGCGTTCCCGTAGTCCCGGATGTTCCCGCAGAACCGGTAGAACCAGACGTACCCGCAACGGCTCGCGGCCTTGGCGTGATAAGCTCAACTACTTTTCGCGGGGGCCATGCCATTCAGACCACCTATCTTACGTTCAGTTCCGCAGTAATCCGCGAAGTCCCGCTTGTGCCTATAACGGCAAGAATCTTCATAAATGGAGCAGTAACGGGCGTGAACGAAAGCGCACCTTGAGAGCCGTCTGCACCAGAACCGGCAGTTCCGATTGTGCCCTTGTCGCCATTTGTCGGAGCGCGGTAATTGCCAGACGACTTGTCGGAAACCACATATTTGAAATTCGTAGTCGCTGCTGTCCCGGCAAGCCCTGACGCCCCGACTTCATAGGTAAGGGTAAATTCTCCTTTCCGGTTCGCTTCCCTGAGATCAATTTGATCTGAGGTATAGGTGCCCCCGGTGCCGGCGGTATCTTTCCATAACGGAATCGTTGTCACATAATTCCTGTAAGCCATAATGCTTTCCTCCCGTTACGGTTAGAGCCCTGTTGCAAATATCGCGTTTGTGCCCGCCAAAGCTGCCGTGCCCGAACTGGCATAATGCGCGACACTGGTAGTGCCGGCCCGACCTGCCGATGTTGCCTTTGAAGCGGTCCCGGAGTTCCCGGCGGTTGTCGCAACTTTGTCCATGTCGCCAACTACAAGAGAGGTGTTATTTTCAAGGTCTTCAATGAGTTGTTTTATTCTTAAAATCGCCATGTTTTGTTCCTCCTTCAGAGGGGTAAGTGAACTGCTCAACTGGGTTGAAAGTTAAAATCAGCTTCCGAATTCACGAGGCCGGAAGCGTTGCCGTGTTGCTAAGGTTTTTCTCATTCTTTCCGTGTAGGCATCGGGCAAAGGCCCGAATTGCTGCGTAAACCGCTTCTCAAACACCGCTGCGAGATTCAGGTTAAGCGTTTTGTCGTTAGGCTTCAGGTAGGCAAGGTGAGCGGCCCAATTTATCAAGCCTTCGTGATACTTCTCCTCGATTTCCGGCTGGGTTGTGGCCACAAAGGAAATAAGCGGGATGCGGGACACTACCAAGTAGGCGGTAGTCGCAACGGATGGGGCCTGCACAAAAGTTATGGTGTTGGGCGGCTCGTTAATGAAGAACGTCGGCACCCCGCCCGAACCTGCCGTCCCCACCGTTCCCGAAGTCCCCCACCATCCCGACATCAAGTCATCGAGCTCAGCATACGACACCGGGCCGTTTATCGGGTAGGTCATTGACTTGAACTGCACCCGCTTGACCTGGAGGATCTTGGGAGACAGGAGATAAGTTGCCTTGTCTGCCGTAATAGGAAGTACACAGAGTTGTCTTTCCCCCTGCGTCCCTGATGTACCCGCCGTCCCTGCACTCGTGGCCGTGCCGGATGTGCCGTAGTCAACAGGGGTAGTCCAGTCAATAAGAAGGTGTGCCCTGCGGCATGCCTGCACTTCTGCGTAATTCAGGAACCGCATCAGTTCGGCGTCAAGCCACTTGTAGGGCACTTCCACATCGTCAAGAACATCATTCCTGAGATAGGCAAGCATATCGGAGCCGAGCATTTAAGACCTCCTTACGGAAAATCCACCCTGGAGTTGACGGAACCCTGCGCCAATGCGATAGCTTCCGGGGAAGGCATAGAGGCACCTCCTTCTGTCTCGTCTTTGCCGCTGTCCACATCTTCTTGGATCAAAATGTAGTTGATCCGATGAATGTCTTTCGTGTAGACCTTGCCATCCTGCCCGGTAATGCTCTCCGTCCTGATTCGGGTGTCAAGCATCTTGCGAACCGGCCGGGGGAGGTCAATCTCCACACCGGGCTTAGCAAGAAAGGCATAGCCGTTCAGTGAAAAGAACAAGCCCTCCTTGGGAATCTCGCTTGACTCCTGAATGATGATCCTGTCCCTGACATGCCCCCTTGGGCTGGTGAAAAACTCTTCGCCTTTGTTCTTCTTCTGGAATGTCATAATTTCCCCTCAAGTTTTATGGGGTAGCGGGAAGGAGGCAATGCACCTCCTTCCCGCACCCAAGTTTACTCGCTAAACGGCATATGAAGCAGGTTCTTCATCACCGAAACCGTTCCGCATGTCGCATTGGTGTTCCCGGACAACACGTTGTTCCCGCCAGCCGTACCGCCGCCGAAACGGATGTACTTGCCGGAAGTCGTGTTGTACTCGCAGTACCCTACCGCAACCATCCCATCGGGGCAGTTGGGAAGCTTGGCCGCCGTTGAAGATGCGCCTTCATTGCCCGCGACGCAAGTTGCCCCGGTCCCGAATTTAGCCGCCACGAGGTATTTTACCCAGGTGTTAGACGACTGTGTACCTGCGGGAAGGAAGATGTTGTCCTGTGCCGCCATGGTGCCCATCTGGCCGTTAATTGCAAGCGTCACGTCAAAGGCCAGTTTCAGCCCCGCAGTTCCGCCGGTCCCGATTCCGGCGTTAAAGCTCGTGCCGCCGGTAGTTCCCGAAGTGCCCGCAATTACGCGGTTGGTTATGGACTGAATCGCTCTCCTGATGGACTCCATCGGGAAGGCGTTGTAAACTTTGTCCGGTGCATCTTCTACGGATACAACCGGGTCATCAAATTTCTTGTAAGCCATTGTTAGGTCCTCCTAAGTTAAAGTGTCGTCCCAGGCTAATGAGTAGAACTGGCACCATGGCTGGGATGGTCACGGCGCGAAAGATTTTAGTCAGTACATGCCGCTTCATACACCGCCATCCAAGAATCGTTAAGGATAACAGTACCTTGCAGCGTTTTCCATCCAATCGACCCTCTCTGCCCAAGGGGATCTCCGCCGCGTGGGGTGTTGGGATTCAACACCATCGGCGTAATGGCGAACTTGCCCTTCAGTGCGATAACGCCATAGGCGTCGCGCCCGAAGTACATTACCGGGTAAACATCGCAGTTCGTCCCGGCAGTCGTGAGTTTTCCGGTCGTGGTCGCTGATCCGCCATCCTCGTAGGGCGAAAAAATGGTTGAGGTCAGATACCGCACATGCTCGCAGGCGCCGACTTCGGTTTCCCACTTCGGCATATTGCCGTAATCCACAACTGACGTAAATCCGGTCATGCTGCGGATGTCGGTCTCAAGATCGGTATGGGTCACGCCGACATAGGCCGGAAGAATGGATTCCTGGTTGAAAGCCGGAGTGGATTTTACGATCTGTGTGATGAACCCGGCCTCCTGCCGTTTGAGCGAACGGACTATTTTCCGCTGGTCGGCGCGAGAGATCACGGCCACGACAGATGTGCGGCCCGCCACGGAATTACTATAGAAAACATTACTACACGCCTTGAGCACATCATACCGATTCTTCTCCACGACTTTGGCGGCCTGCTCACCGACGATCCCCATGGATTCATGCTGCACCGCGTCCTCGTGGGTGTCGGCAATAATGTCGGTAATTTCCACAAAGTCGCCGTCCTGCGCGAGAGTTACGCTAACATCCGTAGAGGTAAGCTTTTTGCCCGGAGGGGTCACGCCTTCGGTAAGGCGCGTTCCGGTAGTTGCCAGGGCGTTGTACCGCCTGAATTTCATCGACGTTGTTTTGTTGCCGGGAAGGGACTTGCTCTGGCCGAATTTTTCCAAGCACAGATAGGGCATCGCCCGTTTGAGCAATTCCACGACTACGTAGGCCGCAGTCCTGGGCGAGATGTCTCCATAAACTGTTGCTGCCATAATTATTTTCCTCCTGATCTATTAACAGCCTCTTCAAACGCGCCTTCAAAGTCGTCTGCCACCTGATAGCCGGTAGCGACTGCGCCTCGCCTCGTTGTTACGGTGCTGAGGGCGGCCTTCTTTTCGGCCTTTTTAGGTGTCATGGTGACGACATTCGACTGCGTTTCCGTTTGCGGGCTGGTTAGGGGTATGTTGTTTTCGCGTTTGTAGTCATTCAGCAAATCTATGACTTCATCCGCACTTCCTTTCTGGATGGTATTCAGCAATGCTGGCTGGAGATATTTCGGCTTTGACTCTACCCAGGTCATGAGATCGACATGACCCTCTCCACCGTCCGCATAGGTTCGATAGTCAGAATGAGCAGCCTCAATGGCTTCCCAATGAAGGGCTAAATCATCTGCTTCAAGCTTTTTTGTAACGGGGTTAAGTTCGCCACGGATCGTTGAAATCTCGGCTTTCATTTCAGTCCTGATTTCATCCTTGATCTGGTCAAGTCTTTTCGATAACCGTCCTAACTCAGCTTTTCTCTTGATACCTTCCGCTTTTGATACAACGTCAAAGGCGTCCTCGTACTGCGCCAAAACTTCCTTGTCCTCTGGGCTAAGGGAGTCGTAGGCATCGGCTGCCTCTTTGTCTGTAAGTTTCCCTGGTGATGGTTCTGTCTTGGGTTCTGTCTTGGGCTTTTTGGCCTCCTCTACTTGCGACAATAGTTCGCGTTCGCGGGCGTCCCAGGTTTCCTTGTCTTTCCGGTGAATGCCCTGGAGGGTCTTGTATCGCTGTTCGTATTTCTCCTCTGTCTCGCCCGGCTGTTTTTCTATCGCAGCGGTGGCAACGGGCTCTTCTTTTGCTTCTGCCGCTTTTGCGGGTTGCGTTTCCGCCTTCACGACCGGGGCTGATTCCTCTGCCGGAATCTTTATTTCTGCATTTATCCCGGAAACTTCAGCGGCCTCGTTAAACGCTCCCTCGAATTCGTCGTCAAGCGCTTCTCCCGCCGTTCCCAATGTTCCCTCATCATCGGTTTTCGCTGCTGTCATGCTGTCCTCCTAAGTAGAAATAAAAAAGGCGACCGGAGAAAATTAATTCTCGTGGTCGCCTATGGCTCAGCGTGTAAATTTGAGTTTAGACCGCTATTAAGTTTTCGTTATAAGCGGCTGTATTTTTCTTTTCAATCCTTCCAATGTTTTCAGTATTTCTATAAGCTCATTCCGGCTAAGAGTGACAACTTGGTTCTCTCCTTTCGCCATTAGAACTACTGTTCTATCTATGCCTTGATTCGCCATGTACGCTTAAATTCCTATAATGTCAAGGGAAATGTTCAACTTTGCCTGCTTGGAGTAGGCAGCCCTTTCTCGATATATTCCTTTACGGTCTTGTACGCATCGATCCGCCCCTTGTTTACCGGGAAATCATCTCTCCCGGCGGTATCATTGTCAACCCTGACCTCAGCAATCAGGATATCAAGCAGTTGTGAGAAGTTACGGCACGTAGGGTTGTTTTTATTGCTGTTGATTTCGGAAATCAAATCAGCTTTCTTGGGGTCGAGGTACATTATTTCTCCTTCTTGGCGACTTTCTTTGGTTTGGGCTCATTTTTGGGCTTGCTGGCTGCCGTTTTCTTGGCCTGCACGCCTGCCTCTGTCATTTTCTCCTTCAACATCATCCCGTGGGCTGCACTTTGGGCCTTGATTCCCATGTCCTGGGTGACCTTTGCCGTTTCCATGGTCATTTTGGTCTGGTGAGCAGCGTCTTTTTGCGCCATATCCATCCGGTGAGCTTCAGCCCCTTGCTGCATTTCCGATACCTTTCCCATCATCTCAAGTTCTTTGGCCTTAACTTCAAGCTCCTGGAGCCTTGGATCTGCCGATTCCGGCTGTTCAATGGGCGTAGCTGCGTCCTTTGCCGCCGCCACGTCTTTTTCCTTCGCCTTTGACAGCATAGCCATGGTTTGCGACCGCTTGTAAGCAATCTCCCCCTTCTGCATCTCGACGGCAAGCTGCATTTCCATGGACTGTTGCCGTGCTTCGGTTTCCTTCTGTACCTGCTCCTCAGTTTTGAGCTTGATAATAATGTCATGGGCCTTCAGCTTTTCCTCCAAGAAGTCACGGCGGGGGATGTATTGCCATTCTTCGGGCGTTAAGGTCGTGGTCAACTGAGCAAGGGCCTGCATCCTTATTTCCTTCATGACAAGCGAAGACACGCCGCGAGCCTTGCATTGGTAGTCGCCCTTAATGTCCTGCCGGGGGTTAAATTCCATGTTCCAGGTATAAAGGTCGCGGATAATCTTCTCCGTAAAGGCATCGAAGTTCTTCACCACATCTTTGATGGAAATCGTTATCATGGACTGCCTGCCCGACGTGGCCTGGGCGGTCTCGTTGTTCGTGGCCTGTCCTATCAGCCATGTCGGAAGCGTAGATTCTATGTCGGCAAAGTTCTCGAAGCGGTCAATGATGGTCAGAAGTTCCGCAATGTGGGAGTCAAAGTTAAGCGCCCGAAGTGCAGGATACTGAGCATCTACGCCCCTGCCCTCCCTGAACCATATCTTGCGGGGGTAAATTGAATTGATGTCGGTATCCGGTGTCATGAGTGACCAGTTGCATTCTACCTGCGGGCCGGCAACGCAGGCCGCGTTGTCCAGCACCATACGGGCACCTGCTCCTATCGAAAGTGCCGAGTGACGGATAATTCGGGCAAGTCCCTCCCCGAAAATCGAAGTCTCGTCCTTCTCGTAATAGAACACCTTGTACTGATCCAGCGGGGTATCAAACAGAACCGACTTGATTACCTTGTTGCCGAGTACCCAAATACAGGCACCGTATTCAAGCTCCACGTCCTCAATGTCTACTCCGCAAGCCTGAAGATCGGCGCCATCAACGTAGCCCCAAAACTCCAAGACTTCGTATTTCTTTCCTGAAGGACGGTTTGTCCGTTCCGCGTTGTTGTCGTCGAACATAGCATCGGCAGAACTTGTCGAGGAAGACGCACGGGCGGTTGAATGCTTGCCGGTTGACGCCTCTATTTCTATGGTTTGGAGATCGACTTCCCAGTTCTTCGGCACATAGTTCCCGTTTGGGTAGTCGGATAGGAACTGCGTTATAATGTCGCCGTAAAAGTCGTCACGCTTTATAAGAAGGCGGAGATCATGTTTCGTCATGGTGTGGCGCTGGTACGAACCTGTCATTTTTTCAATTTCCGTAACCGACATATCGGGATACCAGTCCCATATACGAACGGCCTCCAGATACGGCACTTCTTCGTCGTCCGTGCGTTCTACGAAGTCCCCTGTTGCCGAATCCGCCTCCCACCGGCGCTTTGTGCGCTTCGAGATAAGCGGTCCCTTCATAATGCCGGTTCCGTAGTCGAGGCCGGACCGCAGCACCTTCTTGGTTTCTTCCGGGTACTGCATTTCGGTAAGCTGGTCGTCAATTTGCTGCGACATTTTACCGCAGGCTTTTTCTACGAAATCGTTTATGGCGATATGCACGTCTTCGATAGTCGGCAAGGCGGTTTCGCCGGTTTCCGGGTTCTGCTGTATAAGGGACTGGACGATTTCCTTCACGGTTTCACGTGAAACACGTGGTTCCGGGGTCGGGATGATTTCCCAATTCTTGTCGGTTTCCGGGAACAACATCTCGTGGAGCCTTGACAACACGATGTTCAGTTTGGAGCGGGTAATCTTCGGATAAACCTTGGAATTGTTTGGCTCTATCTTAACATCGGGATCGTAAATGCCCTTTTTCTGCCTGAGTGATTCCAGCCATTCAAGTTCTTTTGTCCGGCGGTAGGCGTCATAACTGGAAAACTGAGCGCGGAGCCTGAGCCCAAAATTATCCATAACGTCTGAATTACGGCGGGGTTCGCTGAATTCCTTCTCTATTTGATCCGCTTGTTCTGGCATGGTGTCCTCCTGTTAGCGGCCCCTCAACCGTTTGTCCTCTTTACTTCAAAAGACGAAATACACATTCCCTTGAGGCTGGTTTGTAGCAACTTCTTGAACTGCAAAGCAGCGATTGCGGCAAGATCGCCCTTTTTTACTTGTGCCTTTAATTTTTTTCTTTCTGCCTTGAAATAAGCATCGGACCGTTTTCTCCATTCGGCATACAGCGACTGGTGGCGCGGGATGTAGTCGCCATGTGCAACACAAATTACCTCTCCGGGATATCTCGACCAATCCGTTATCTTGCCGAAATCTATTGTTTCATGAAAATCTTCGGTGCTCTTTTCGCTAAATATATTTTTCATCACACTTCCCCTAATATCCTGTAATCCCGACACTTGGCCGGTACTCCATCTTCTTGAATTGTGCCATGAAGCTCTTGTATCGTTTGTCCGATTCTTCTTTTGCTCCTATATACATAGCAAGATATTGCAATGAATCGGCAATATGAGAACTAAAATTTTTTTCAGGAGCGGCCTTGTATTCTTCTGTAATTTTGCTTTTTAAATCTTTTTCGTAATGATAGCCGCCGTTCATAGCTCTTCTTAAATGTTTACACTGAGGGGATAGTACAAACCCCGGTTCTCCCTTCCAGTTTTTATTGAGAAATTTATCTACGGCATCAAGTCTTGCAACCATATTATTTGTATGTGCAGGCACTATATCGCTTAATCCAATTTCCTGACTATGTAAAATATCAAAACACGTATCTTCGCTTGTCGGATTGCGGTTCGTTCCCGACATGTCTCCAAAACCAACGACCCTCATACCATAATATTTTGCTCTTAACCTCGGAAGAACTTGATTTTCTACAAACGGTCTAAACAAAGAACCCTCAGAAACTATTTCATCAATAATTCGCAATTGCCCCAGGGGAGTAATTTGTCCGATAGAAACAGCCGGAGTCAACCCAAAATCCCAGCCCGTTATTAAATCCAATCCTTTTTCTGGTTCCAATATATGGGGCGCAACATGATAACCATCGCTGAAATTGCCAAAAACAGGTCTCCCCATCAAAGTAAAACCATATTGCCCATGTATATATACCCTGACATACATGGCATCTTTGCCCTTGGCCAGGTCGTTATAATAATTCTTTGCAAGATGTTTTGTGTTTTCGGCGTGAACAGAGAGCCCAGATGGCTGCTTAAATCCCTTCCAGTTATCGGGCTTTATAATTTCATTCATCTGATAAATATAGCTTCCTTCCTCTGGCGGATTAGTATCCATTATTATTCCTGCCCAGGTTGCCCATCCATCGCGCTCTGAAGGGTAACGATTTATACGGCCATCCATCGCCACTATGATTGCCTTGGGAATTTCACGTGCCTCGTTAAACCATGACCCCGTAAGTTCAAGTGAAAGAAGGTTTGATACCTGGTCTGGACGGTCGAGAGCACGAAACATAACTTCAATATGAACGCCGGGGAACTTGGTGATAAAATATGTATGATCTGTAACGCGATATTCCCCAAAAATAGAGGGAGGAAACCAGTCATGGAAAGTTTTTATCGTCGTGTCTTTTAGCTGCCCGTATGAGTTTCTCACAACCGCCCACCTGGTACGCCTTATACCATCAGGAGACGGTGTCTGCTCATGCGCCCTACGGATGATTTCCATGACCATGGCGCTCGATTTCCCAGAGTTGTGGTGGATCGTCCCGTCAGCCGTTACATAATTATTTGTATCCCCTACCTGCATATCCCAATAAATTTCCTTGACAGAAAGCCTGGTAACGGATAGAACAGTCCTATCGGATAGGGAGGGAGGTAAATATGAATGAAAAAACTGATAAAGTAATTTCTTTATATGATGGGAAACTTTCGTCTGTAGAGGTTGCCGCAATGGTCGGATTCTCGCCGCGACACGTGAGGAAGATAGCGAAAAAGTACAATCTTGATCGCTTGCATTGTGGTGCACAACCTCATGATAAGAACCACCAATTTGTTTCGGGTAGGCGTATTGACCCAGATGGATATGTCCTGGTAACGTGTCCGTCAGATCATCCATACGCACGCCAAAGAACAAACCGAATGGTGAAGCTAATATATGAGCATAGGCTGGCTGTGGAGCACAAGATCGGACGATATTTGCTTCCCGAAGAAGTTGTTGACCATATCGACACGCTAACCTTGCATAACGCACCAGATAATTTAAGATTCTTTTCTGGAAACGGAGAACACCTTCACGAAACGATACAGGGAATTCCGAAAAAAATCTCCCTGAGCGGGAAGCAGAATATCCGCCTAAAATATCACCAGCCCGAAGGGTGGAAACGAGTTGATATTTATTATCAGCGCAGAAAACGCGGTGATGTCCGGCTGCGTCAAATTCTCCTTGCGGCGTCACGACTCGGTATAGATAGTCCATACCTTTTGGGAACGACTTACTGGCTAAAGAAAGCTGGAATTTTCCCACTGACTGATTCCACGATAGAACGCGCATTGGCTGAGTTATATCAGCGATGGGAAGCGGACCTCGCTCAGTAAGAACCAAGGTGCTCCCGGCAATACACCCAAATGGTCCTTGTACGCAGCGCATCCTCGTATTATCCAAGGCAAACTTCCGCAAAGTCGGCGCATCCGAATAATCGTACAAAACCTGAAATGCCTTCTTTGCTTCCGCCATCTATTCCGCCATATTGCAAAACTCGACGCTTGTAAGTTTCGTCTGCCTTGACAACCAATTCCGCAGGCCGTCTGGCCGTCTGGCCTGGTACTCAAGCCGGTGGTTAAGGTGAATCTCAATCCCCATGTAGTCCACACGGGGCAAAACCGTGCAGGGGTACAGGACTTCATATTCCATGCCCTCCACATCCATCTTGAGAAACCGGCACCTGTCTATCCCGTAAAGGTCAAATATTTCGTCAAGCCGCTTGACCGATATGGGCTGACGGTAATGGTGATCCGGGTTGAATTCGCATAGAGACGTTGAGCCTCCGGAGTGGTCTTTCGATACATTCACAGTAGCCGTCATCTCCCCCGGCTTGCCAACTCCGATATTGTAGCACGATATGTTTTCGCAGGCGTTCAGGCCGACGTTGTGCATGAGCTGCGTAAAAGTGCGCGGCACCGGCTCCAGGGCGATAACTCTGGCCTGCGGAAACAGCTTGGCCATCAAGATGCTGAACATGCCCTCGTTGGCGCCGATATCCAGGATAACGTCGCCTTTGCGAAACTCGATATTTTCCTTCAGCACGCAGTAGTTGTCCCCGAACACCTCTTTAATTAAGTCCTGCGCGTCGATGCTGGGGTGAAAATAAAAGTCGTGGTCCCTGAACCGGTGAACAATGATGTCCTCAACCTCTCCCATATCGTCTCCCTCTAAACGGATTCCGCTACCCTCATTAACTGTTCCGGCGTGTCGTTTCTCCCCGCCGCCTGTGCTTCCGTGTTGCCCTCATAAGCCCCGCTGTCCGGGTCAATGGCGTTCCTGATCTGCTTCATGTCGATGGTCTTGTCCTCGCCTTCACATGGGAAAAACTTCTTCTCGTCTTCCAGGCCCTTCAAAACCACGAAGAAATTCTGTGTCTGAGGACCGCCTCCAGGGCCTTCCCCCGACTTCCTGATGCTTGCCGCCACGAGGCTGGTTTCCACCTTCACCAACTCTTTCACCATAGACTTGAATTCGGCATCGGACTTCATGAGTTCAAGCAGGCGGGAACGGCCTTTCTTGCCGTTTGGACCAATGGAAAAACGATAGGCATGCCGTAGGTCTTGAAGCATCTGGTAGGCGAGTTTAACGTCACCGTCGGGTTCTTCTGTCTTGGGTTTTGCTGCTTGGGTTGCTGCCTTTTCCGGCTTCGGGTTGTCGGGGCCGTGTTCGGCTGCCTTGTTAGCCGCGGCCAACCTTTTAGCGGCTCTTGCCGCCTGCGCTTTTTTCAGATTTACCAGGCGTTTCTCTTTCCAGGTCAAGTCCTTCTGGATTTTCTCCGGGTTGAAGTTGTCGGTGATTTCGGCGTCCTTGTAGGGACGGCCTCCGAGACGGGTGGTCATAGGCGACTCTCGCCCAGGGGGGTGAAGTCAACAATTATGAAATCTCCCTCGGCAGGCACCCACCGGGGATCGTCTGCAACGGGGGCTTCCGCCTCGCTCTTTCTAATTTCCATCTCGCCGTACATTACGAGCGCGCCCTTTCCATTTTTCCGGGTAAAATATGCCCGATAACCTTCCGGCGCCGGATACACAAAAGCGGTCTCGCCGAAGTTGATCTTGCTATCTGGTTCCATACAACCTCATCCTCTCGCCTTCCCGGGTGACTTTAACCATGCCCATACTAAACTAATTTCCGGCCACTGCTTACATCCGCCGCAATTTTAACGCCGGGGACAAAGGTAAGGGCCTCCGCCAAAGAATAGGTGCCGTCGATATTGCGCTGCTGGGTAGTAACCTGTACGATGCAGCCGTGTGGAGTCTGGCATGCTTTTGTGCTTTTCATCCATCCCTCGGCCTGGCTCGACGCCTTACAGAGCAGTTGGAACATATCTCCATTACCGACAACCACAATGTCCTTGACATTTTTCTTGGCTCCGGATACATCTGAATTATGGAGAGTCTTTGGTTTGAATTCCGAAACGTTCCCATGACCCCTTAAGTCCCTTACCTCAAAAGCCTCTGTACTTTTCTTTGTCATTTGTTCTCCCTCCCTTTAAGTTCTTTCAGATAATGGACGCATTCGCTCTCCGTCCCACGTCACCTTGACGCCCCTCTTTTCAACCCTTGTCGCCTTCCTCGCAGGCCCACGCTGGACATAAGTCTTTGGTTTTGGGTCTATCCAGTTGGACTTGTCCAGCAAAAAGTAAACGTTCTTTTCTCCCCTTGTGCGGCTGACATGAATTATACGAAAGGCTTCAAGGGTCTTTATCCCCCCGATAACCCTTCGCTTCGTTATCCCCATCTTATCAGCCATAAGCTGCTCAGAAGGAAAACACGACTGATCCCTACTGGAATGACGGCACAAGACCATATAGACAAGTGTGGCAGATTGACCGCATTTCTTCGCCCATCCATTCAGATAGGCATCGTCAACCATGAAAAACTTCTCCCGAAGGTCTCTTACCTCAAATTCCTCGTTTTTCTGCATACTTACTCCTAACCAGTGTCTCTAATCGTACCAGTACCGCCAGAGCACCACGAAGGGTATCTACTTAACAGCCTTTTCAAGGGAATGATAAAACCTGAACTCTCTTTGACGGAAACCAGCATCACGATCTCCTTACGATAGACAGCTTCTATAGCAGATATTCCGGTTTGTCAAGATATTTTTGGGTGACACCCTTTTTAGCAAGGAGGAATGAAAGCGGGTTATCCCCTACCCTCTTGGGAAGGGACTACTTTTGGAAGGGAGGGTTAGTAGCGCAGGTAGTAGGGGGATAGAAACTTCTGGCCCCGGCTGACACAACAACCGGGTCATGGGGGAGGGGTCTGGGTAAGCATTCTTTTTCTGGGGGCTGGAATCGTGCTACGCTTCACGTCCTGATAATGACGGGGATAATGTTACGATTCCCCTCCACTTCGCCAATTACTACATATATTCAGGTAGTTACCAGGTGGCACAAAGTTTACAGTTGGTTTACAGAAGCACTGTTATCAGACCTTGTCTCGTGGCTGGGTGTATGGAAACCACATAAAGTGGAGGACAATGCCAGTTTTGAGGGGCACAGTGGAGGGGATCAGAAAGCCGCAGGTATGACAAATCATCATACCGGAGTAAGTAGATAGGGTTAGTGGTACATTCTGCGTCCTCTCTTTACCCTTATCCCCTTGTTTCCATTTCCTTACTTACTTGGTAGTCAAAGCCATACACCTTTCATTGCTAACCTTGCAAAATGCAAGGTCTGGATACTTTGTATCCACTTCTCTATATGAACGCACATCGTCATAGATCGTTCCGATAGCTCTCATTCAATCTATCAATGTCTCACGTCCTGGGGATAGCGTGGTACCGGGGTGATTGCATGGCCTACGCTTGCCCGTTATGCGGGCGCTCGGCTCGGCGGTATTCTGATTAGTTGACATAACTATGCCTTAAAATATCAGTATTGTGCCTATACCATTTCGAGCTGTGCGATAACTGCACAAAGCGTGCGATACGTGCACTACCTAATTGATAGGTAATTCAGGCAATTACGCCATTTCTCTTAAAATCCGTGCGATACCTGCACGATAAATAGGGGTGAAACCGTGCGGATTGCCTGCCATGCCATACCCCTGAAAATAATTAAAAATATATTACTTAGCGATATTGCATAGTTACGGCTTATTCTCCATTATTATGATAATATGGCATGAATACCGCATACATCAATAATCGAAAACAGCAACACAGGCACCTTGAAAACAGAATATAGACCGCCAGAACATACGGAAAAGGGAAGCAGAGTGCGCCAGACGCCTTCAGGGACCGCCGGGAATGGGAGAGCGGGAAACTGACTAACAGGTAGTACGCTGCCCTTATCATAGACTTTATGGGAGGGTATTATGAAAAGCACGATTTACACTATCAGAGAACTTAGTAACATGATCGCAAAAAACGTAAAGTGCCCAATTTGCCATAAATATACGCCAACCTTACGAAATGAATGCGGTATATCAGTCTCGGAGGCCGGAGCACGATTGCTTGAAACAGGAATTTGCCCTGATCATGGGGTACAAACAAAATATTCAGTTCTTTAACCATCATAAGGGTAGCGCAATGCCTGTTAGTCGAAATACCTGATAGGTAGTACCGCCTGCCCGTACCAACTGTATGGGGAGGTGACTATGTTACGAATAAATACCATGACGATACTAAAAACGCGCAACATTATCCGTAGGCATTACGGCATTAAGGGCGCTCAAGAAATTAGTGCAAAGGAAGTACAGGCAGAGCTTGAAAACATGAACAGGCGTAAAACGGCAGGGACGCTTGATGATTTTTATGAATTGCTTTATCACAAGTGCGAACAGGCTATTGAAAATATGTAACGCTTACGGGCAGACGATAGTGCCTATCAGGGCAAATAAAATGAAGGTGAGACATGGAAGCAACAATATTTTGGATGTACATGATAATTTTCGTCGGTTTGGCATGGGGACTATACCGCGCCACGAGGTAATAACCACTAACGGGTCCGCACCCTACGCGGAGAAAAGAGGAGAACGTGAAACTGAGCGACGTAAAACGACTCATGCCGGTATATTACCGCCGTGCCAATGGCGATACCGTACCGGCTACAGTCTACCGGATCGGCATGAGCAAGGTATGGATTTACGGGAATTTCACCGACGGAAATTATCACCGATGGGTGAAACCAGAAAACCTTGAACCTCAAACACAGGACTAACCAACCGGGGCGACCCAGAAAGAAGGTGAGCACATGAAACCAGAAAATTGCATCAATGATTGTCCGGGTTGCGGCATGACGTTTGCGCCGGATGTGGTACTCTGCCCGTTAAATGTTTTTGACGGCTGGGAGGTTGGGCGGGAGCTGGAGCCTTGGGAGTGGGAAATCCTAAAGAGCCGAAGGGAGGGGAAAGCATGAGAGGCGTGGAAGAAATGACAAGGGTTGAAGGCATACAAATCATAGGGGAACTCCTTGAGCAAGCGGCAAAGCTTGCGCCGAAATATCCCCCGTTGACGACCTATAAAATCACCTACGGAAACGGAATGACGACCGTTACCAGCATGGCGGCGGGCATTACCCTTGATGAGGCACGGGCATATTATATCGGGCAGTGGTTTGATCTCGGGATTAACGACCGGGAGGACATGCAGCAGGCGGTGGACGTGGAGGAGATATGAGAGACGAGGCACGGGACAAAAGACTGGCAATAGCGGTAAATATCTTGCAGCAATTAGGAGGGAGTCGGTTTAAGACAATGACAGGAGCTAAGAATTTCTTGGCAGGTGACGATTATCTGAGCTTTAAATTGCCTTCCCGCCTTGCCAAAAACGGCATAAATTATGTAAAGATAACCCTTACGGAAATGGATGTTTACATTGTCTTTTTCGGCAAGATCATCAAACGGAAAACCGGCTGGCAATGTGACGAGGTCGCGGTATGGACGGACGTTTACAATGACGGACTTCAGCGGGCCTTCGCAAAAGAAACGGGACTCGACACTCACCTTTAACCGCCCACGGGCAGGAAGGAACGCCATGACGAACGACGAACATCGATGGTTTGAACAGGGCCGAGATTACTAGATACACTACCAGAAAAATAACGGCTATGCCTTCCGGCCAAACGAGGAAGGGCTTAAAAAGCTATCCAGGAACATTGACATCAATATCCCTTGGCTGAAAAAGTGCATCAACATTTTTCTGGAAGCATAACCCACAAACAATATTTGTAAGTTAAGGAGGATTGACATGGAGACGAAATACACAAAAACACCGTGGAGTTGTAAAACGACTCCGGGTAGTGACCACACATTATGCACAGTTTTTAGTGTCCCTGCTGGCAAGGGGGTTGCGCGGCATGTTGTACCGGAAGATGCTGCCTTCATCGTCCGCACCTGCAATAGCCACGAGGCGCTTTTGGAGGCGTGTAAAATAGCCCTGGACAAAATGGAGGACTACGCCCCTAAAATGTGGGGGGAAGAAATCGCCCGGATAAAGGCCGCCATTGCGGCAGAAGGAGGTGAATGATGGAAGTGAAATATACGACAGACGGGAAATCACGGCATGAAACGATAATGAACGGCGGGACCACCCGCGTAAGAGACGATGCAATAAAGCTGGAGGATCTCAAGCGGCTATACGAGGAGCGCGGCAACGTGATAGCGGGCCTCATGGAGTCGCCCTTGCTTGACCTGGCGACTTGTGCCATGCTGATAGAGCAAGCGCCCAACAGCGACGCCCTGGATGAGCTACGCGGCCATATCCTGCTGGCTTGCGACGATATCAAGGCGTTAAGGGCTATATTAGAGGTGAAAGCATGACAGAAACAACAAGGAGGTTAATTGTATCCAGCAAGTCGGATATCATAATCCTGAAAGCCTGCGCGGCGTTACCGGGAATTAGCGCAGGTTTTAAAAAGCAGATATGGCTTCGCATCGACCTGGCCATTGATGCAGTTGGAGCGGCAGAACGAGAGGAGGCCACCCATGCGGACCCCAAATAACCCCACGATCCGAAAGATAGTCCGGCACGAAAACCGGATAGCGGCAAGGGAGGTCATCAGGCTGCTGGTAGTTTTGGCGGCCTGCACGATTATCATTTATTTGGTTTAACGGCCTTAAGGCCATAACGAAGGGAGGAAGGAGATTATGACAACAGAAGCAGCAGAAAGACTTTATCAGGCGCAACACTTGTTTGAGATGCAGGGGAAGCGGATAGTTATCCACAATCCTCAGAACAAACCCATAGATGAGCTGCCCGTAATTTATGGGTTTAATAACGGCGGCTCATCTGGATGGTACAGCGCCGTCTTGATGGCGGAAGATGGGACTTGTCTGGGAGATCACGCCTGCTCAGCAGAGTGCTATATGCCTTATGATCTCGGGATCCTGGAAGGTACACGCCCAGATAGACACGAAACTTTCCGGGAACATTACCCGGACGGCTACCAGATGGAGTTCGTTTCTTTTGAGGCGGCTAAAACACACGAGAAACTTCAAGCGGCCTTTAAGCTGAACGAAGCTCAGGCAAAAGCGGCAGAAGCCCCCTAACCTCCCCCTGACGGGAGAAAGGAGAAGTGAGATGGGAATAAAATGCACTTGCGGCAGGTTTGTAGAACCAACAAAAACGGCTATAGATTCCGGTGTTTGTGGCTATTGCTCAGGACAGGCCAAAAAAGAAACACCCGAATGTTTCGACGGATCACCATGCACCCGGCCTGACAATAACTGCAATAAATGCGAATGGATGAACTAACCCGTAGCAGCTCCTAAGCGGACAGAGCGGGGGAGTAAATAACTGCTCCCTCGCTCCTTCCCTCCCATCATCATATCCCGGTATCCGGCGGCACTGGTTCGAGATTATCCTCAAAATACTTCCTTGCAACATACCACCGATCTTCATGATTCTTCGGGTTACGGGCTATCATGCCCATGTCTGTAGGGGGATCGTCGGTAGCTGATACACTAACCCCGGTCAAGTCCTCCCCCAGAACATAGGGCCTCATTTCCGAAAGTCCCTTCCTGCGATATTTTTTAAAATCTTCCATATTCCCTCCCATCATCTGGTTAAAGCTCGCACCTATCGAGCATACTCCTAAGCACTTGTGCCGTTTCCTCTAAGACATGGATTGAAGTTTCTATATGCGCGGCCACCGGGACAAGCTGCTCCGGCCTCTCTGCTTTTTTCGCTGCCTGCTCTGCCTGCGGGACAGGTTCCCTTAAAACTCCCATAAAACGGGCGGCTGCCTGCCTTGCCAAGTCACCAATCACTTGTGATAAATCATGCAGTTGAGCCAGCTTGCTTTCCACCATGCCCCCCGGCGCGGCCTCTTGAACTAACGGCGGTTTCGGGCATTTTCCGCTATATCCGTGAAATAAAAACATTTCCTCGCCTTCTGGCATTGGTTCACCGCATAGACTGCATTTTGTCATACTTCCTTCCTCCTGTTGTGCCTCTCGGCTTAAAAGTTAAAGACCTGCTGCCTGTTGTTTCATTTTTCTGCCTACTAACGCCGGATGAATCCATTTGTTTTGAAAATGTACCCATCCATCTTTTGCCTGGCGGTGCATTTCTTTATCGTAAAGCATGGCTTCAGGCATGATGTGTAAAGATATTACCTGCTTAAGCCGCCTCTCGGCATCTTCCATTGTGTCTTTTGGGTAGCCAACAAGAACATACGCCCGGCATGTATGGCCTACTCCCGGCCCTACAAGGCGGTGCTTCTGTAATATCGTGGCGGCGTTTACAAGCGGCTCCCAGTCAGATGGTTCGTCATAAGCAAAAGCATAGGTTTGGGGCCTTAGACGTTTTAGCCATTCTGCGTGCCATTCTGTAAACTTAGCGGCCTCAAGACCGCCCGTAAACATGGCCCCGTAAAACATTGCTTTTGTCCTTTGCTTTTCCAGCATTTTAAAAACAGCTTCTTGGTGTTCTTTAGAACAAGCTAACAGGTTATTATCTAAGACGTTATATCCTTCTTTTACTTCCAGTTCTCTTATCGCCCGTCCCTCCCTGCGCCATGCGTCACAAAACCAGCAATTATTAGGGCACCCGCGTGAAGTAATTACATAGCCTTTCTTGAGGTATAATCCGGGGATGAACTCGCCGCCTATATCATCATAAGCGGGGCCGCCAATCCGTGTAGACGCGACGGCTTTCCATTGCTCAGCCAACCACTCAGCCCGTGGCTTATCTTCCTTAAACGTAACCGATACATGCACTTCGTCGGCTTCGTCAAAGAAATACGGCGTACAGTTTATGCGGACATTTTCATCGTCGGGAGTGGCTTTGGTTTTTCTTGGAAAAACTCTAATAATCTTCATGCTATCCCCTCATGCTCAAACCGCATACGACCTCTCATTGCTCTCAGCGCAATTCTCACACAGCCTGTTAAACCGGCCAGTTGATAGAAACGCCTTCCCGCACTTGAGGCACTTCCTGACCAGCTCGAAGGGCTCCTTGACCTTCCCCTTGGTCTGGGGGTCGGGAGGGTTGCGGTTGCGTCTGGCTACCATTCCGTGATTACCTCAATGTTATCATACCCCATCATCGATAATTTATCGGCAATATACCGCCGTAAATCCGAAGCGTCTGGGGATGCCTCCTCGATATAGACCCGGTGCGTCTCATTCCCATCTTGGTCTTGGGCATGTTCGGCCATAATGCAGCTCAGGTCTGCCCAATTTACGGCGCCGTCAATCAAGCTCCGGTCCTTAATTGCCATTTCACAGGCTTTGTTGGCTGCTGCTTTTAACTCTTTAAGATCGTACACGTTTCCTCCTTCCTCTTCCTCCCCTTCTGCCACCCTCCCCGCCATCAAACCTGCCAATCCCACCTGATCTTGCTTTTCCGCCGGAAAGCATCGTCAATGGTCCTTGGTTCTCGTCCCTGCAACCTTGCAAGATCGTGTTCCATTTCAATCCACCTGACCCGCCACCTAAGCACTTCTCTGCTTTTCCATAGCATCCCCACGCCAAAAAAGCCGATAGCTGCCAAAATCACTACCAAAATCATCATTGCTTCCATGATTTCCTCCTTTTCCCCTTAGTCCACCCTCCCCGCCAAGTCTCAGCGGTAGGGCCACCTCTACATTCTTTGACATAATTCGCCGGCATGAAGTATCTCCTACAGCCGTACACATGGCAAAGCTCCCGCACGTAGGACCTCGACAGGCCCAGGCACACGGCCATAAACCTCATCGAATAGCCTAACTTTGCGTAGCCTATGAAGATTTCTCGCAGGCTTTCGTCGTGATCGGCCTTGATTTTGGATAGCAGGGGGGTCATGGGTGCTCCTCTCTAACAGTGAATGACTACGGTTCTCTTAGCCAATCCATTGTAACATTCCCGCCCTCCCTCGTCGATGTAATCCGGGCATTTTATCTCCCCTTTATCCAGCAAAAAAACACCGGTTGGCCAACCAGCGACCTCCCATTCCGAATTATCATGCGCAGACACCCCTACCTGTAACCCTTGGGGCATCTTTTTCAGCAAAGAAATTAGTTTCCTAACTGTCATGGCTTTACCCTCGTGCAGCGGGAGGGAACGCTATCGCAGCGTTGCCATTCCGTACACCACTTCCCCGCATGACCGGCTAACCAAACGAATACCCGTTCATGGGGATCTTTATGCTCACACTTTACTTTGCAATCTGCCTTACTACAAACCACCTTTTTCTCGGTCATTTGGCTTCCCCATTCTTCAACTCAACCAGTGTATTGACTACCCGGATGAGTTCGTTGAGCTTGTCTTTTATGGGATCGGAAGGATATTCCATCCATGCCATTAGTAATTCCGGCAATTCCTCCACCTTCTCCAATCCCTCGCAAACCGGCTTACCGCTTATCAATTCACTTGTTGGCATTTTGTTCTCCTTTCAGAAAAACGGTTTTTCTTCCCACTTCCCCGCCTTGATAAACTCTATTGTGGCTTGGAGGGTCTTTATGGCCTCCTCGGGACTGTTGCCCAGTTCAACGGACACCGGGAGCCGCTTTGTCTTATCCTTCCCGATTTCCAGCTCACCCCACTTCTGATAAACCTTGTCCTTGTACTCCCTGGCAGCTATTAGGCTGATCTTGCCCCTGTAGTTGCTGATCTCGAATCCGCTTTGATACTTACTGTCTGTTTCGATGAACATTTACCCCTCCTTTTTCCCTGTGTATCTCCTGATAAACACCTCTTTGTCAAAATAACATTCTGCCCCGGCATATGCCGCCCTGATTACAAAAACAGCATACGATATGAAAAACGTAGGTATGCCAAACACGATGAACATTGGAACGTCAATCCAGTAGTGTACTTTTTTCATTTCTCCTCCCTTCCCCTCTGTTTTTGCCATTCCGGGTCGAGCTATTTCCTTGACAACCCCTTACACCGGTTGATTATTTCCTCTATGGTTTCAAGAGGATTGCTGTCATTGACGATGATAGATTGTTTCGTTTCTTTTACGGCCTGTGTAAGATAGGTCGTCCCTTTGTGCTGGCTTATAGATAAAACTGTAATTGCCTCACAGTGTTCGCACCAGAAGTAAACCTTAAGCCCGTCCCGGCGACTGCTCGGATTCCCAGAAAGGTTCCTGTCGGTCTTTACTTGCCGATAAGTTACCGTAACGTGCAGGCCGTCCACGGCATCTTCTCCCCGGTCAAATATCTCTATCCGGTCATGGTGTAAATTCGGCTCACCGCACCCTGAACACTTTAATTCTTCTTCCATTTTATCCTCCATCTGAAAAAGTCTTGGTCGCCTCGTTAAAGGTCATATTGACACTTCCCTCTATCCCAAATTCCCGGTTCTTTTTAATGAATAGCTTCATGTCTGCTGGAAATAATACCTTTTTTGCCTTTAATGCCTCTTTCTTCTTTTCGCTTACCCGAAACAAAACAATCACGTTATGGCAAAGGTCTGTAATATGCGACGATCCCTTAACATCAACCTTCCCGGTTTCATCGTCATCTGATTCGGTTTTCCGGGGATGGGCTACAAGGTGAATATGGCTATCGAATTTCTGAACAAAGCCGCAAAGCCTGGATACGAAATCCTGTTGCTGTCGGTATTCGTCTGAGTCTTTAAATTTCACTTTCATAAGGCTGTCGACGATAAAGTGCTTTACCCCGTACCTTCGGGCAGCATATTCAAAATCATTCAACAACTTTTCCGGGTCTATAATCGCGGTAACATTGAGGATGTATACCTTTTCCGACATCCATTTTAGAGTGCTTTGTATCTTGTCGGGGGAAGGTGCGTTATTTTGCTGGTATTGAATTATGGCCCACCGTAAATATCTTTCAGGCGGCATTTCTCCTGAATAAATACAAGAGGCTATGCTATGCTTTGCCAGCTCGATGAAAACCTGGTTTAAAATCGTTGACTTGCCAGACCCGTTACGGCCGGACCATACTGTTACTTCCCCAGGGCGCCACCCCTTTAGAATCGCGTTCAGTTCTTCCCAGGGAGTAGGAATGCCAAATAAGCCAGTTCCTTGCTTGAATAAGTTTTGCACCCTCTCGTGGAAAAACATGGGCGCAACAAGCGTTTCAGGGCTAAAATCGGCAGCCTTGGCAAAACATTCCTGAACCGTTCCCTTTGGCACCGCTTTAGTCAGACATTCATTCGCATCTTTGTAGGGGAAAATAACATTTTGGCATCGCCATTCACCTAACCTGACGGCTAAATCACGGGCTCCTTTTTGTCCTGCGGCATCATTGTCAAAGCACAGGTAAATCAATGAAAATGTTTCCAGATATTCCCATTCCGTATCGACCCATCCCATCCCTTGCGCTCCGTTTGGCACCGAAGTGGCGTCAATTCCGTATTGGTAAAGAGCAGCGGCATCATATTCACCCTCGCATATTGTCAGCTTATCGTCATAAATATTGTCTCGGTTAAACAGAATTGCCTCTGCGTCCTTTTCGACCCGCATTTTCTTCTTGTCAGTAATAGAGCGATATTTCACATTAATTAGCTCGCCGTTGCGATAATACGGAATCATAACGGTATCGTCGTTCTCTGCCCCAAACCTAAAATGTTCAATGGTTTCACTATTAAAGCCCCTACGTTTTAAATACTCAACTATTTTGTCCGTAGGACTTTTTACAATCGTCTTCGGTTTCACGTAGGTCTTTTCTTTTCTGTTGATGAAAGTGTCTTTCTTATGTAAATATATCGGCTTATCCCCAAGATGAACCTGAAACTCGGAAAAGTTTCCCGTCCTCCCGCAATGATTTAACCGGAGACAATTCCAGCTACCGTCGATCAAGCTTATACCGAATTTTTTTTCTTTGTCGTCGCAAAACACACAGTTGAATATTGCCGTATCCCCCCGGCGCTTGTATTGGATTCCTTTGTTGTGGAGGTATTCAGTTACAGTCATTGCTTTACCCTTACGCCCCATTCTGCATCAACGGTTGCCTGCGGATTTTCTGCTATGGCTCGTTGTACCGGCCACCCCAAAAGGGTGTGATAATGGGAGTTATATTTTTTTCCTTTTGACATGACATACTGATCGAGAATTTCTATCGCCTTTTGTACGGTCGCTTCCCCGTATCGTTCGATGAGTTTGTCAAATTCGTTTTTGGTCAGCATAATAGCGTCGCCATATCTTTCCTTTCCCTTCCCTTCCTTTCCCTTCCCTTCCATGATACTATCTATACGCGCGAGGTCCGGTGTTTCACCGTCTTTTAACGGTTGAATAACGGATAAATCACCGTTACATGGCGGAATTTCTGATTCCTTCTCGGTGTGATGTACCCGTTGATGCTTTTCAAACGTTGAAACCTGAATAAATTTAACGCCTTTCACAGAGTAGCGCACAATAAAGCCGTTTTTTGCTAAAACATCCAATTCCCCATTGACATCGTATTTTTCATAGGGAAGCACCTGGACCTTGATTTTCTGGGGTTTGTCTTCCAGCCTTCCGGCCTTGTCTGCGAGGCACCAAAGACCGATAAAAAGAAGGCGGGTAAGGGGATGAAGTTGTGCCAGTTGATCGTTAAGGAAAAACTCTGGTTTAATAGTGCGTATCCGGGCCATGATTACCCCTCATAAACACCCAAGAAAAGACCCCATATTGTCGATAGGCGGGAGCGGAACATCCTACCTAAGCAGATACGGGGCCTTTCTTGGGCTATTAAATTGTGATTGATTGTCCGTCATGGAGTTCCGCTCCCTTTCTTGCCTACACCCTACGCCCCAATTTTCCCGGTGTCAAGGGGAATTATGCCTTTCTCAATAGCCTCTGCCAGTCCTTCTTGCCACGCTTCAATTGCGTCGTTGGTCGGTGGCGGGTTATTCCAATACTTCTTCTGGCAAACCTGGCACTTACACATGGCGCCGCCGAAGACCCCCGGCGGGGCTTTCTGGTTTATGTGCATAGTATTTAAGTACATTTCTTGTCCTTATCCTCCCCCAATTCCCAAAAATGCTCATCAACGATCTTGACATATTCCGGCGGCATGTCTTGCTGGTTATCCCGCAGCCAGTCGGCAAAGTCCTCAAGAGATTGCCAGCCGTTTTCATCCATCGCTATCCTCCCGCGATAATTCGCGGCACACTCACCGCTATCCCTCTTAAAATCTCAATCGCCCCCGTCCGCGCCCACACCTTTGTAGCTCGCACGTCCCATATATGGCTATCGTTTACATGGAAAGCATCAAGTAACGCCTTAAGTAAATTATCGACATCGGGCTTTGATAGGTGCGGCGTGCCGATCATCCTCATCATTTTCCTACCGCTCCACGAGCCCGGCATTGGGAGGTAGAAGATAACGTGGTCGCCGGGGTCAACAACGGCCCTGGCCGCCCTGCACTCGTCACAAAACGCACGGTACTGCATGACGCAGGGGCGCTGCTTCCATCGATCGGATTTCGTCATCCTTGGTTCTGGGGTTGGGGTTATTTTGTAGATCATTATTCCGCCACCTTTATGGCCTGCTCCTTCGCCGCCTCCGCAACGCCCCGCGCCCAGGTGCATCCGTTACACGGTTCGTCGCCTATAGCGTTACGGATACGGGTGAGGGCGGTCTCCATCTCCATGTTCCGGTCGTGCTGAGCGGCCAGGAGCTTGGCGCCAAGGGCCACCTTTTCGCTCAACTTGTTATGGTCGTCCACGCAGATTTTACTTGAGGCCATCCAGGACCTTACTTTCATTTCGTCTTCATTTTGCAGGATGACGATTTTATGCTTCAGTTCGGCAATCAATTTCCGAGAATCAGGATAGCCGCAAACCCCACAGGCCGATGATTCGGCCCCTGTATGGCCGCAGGGGTTGAAAAGCTTCAGTCTTTCTTCAAGCAATATTTTTTCTGCCCCCAAGTCATGTATAACCGCCACCGATTCTTTAAAGTTCTTTTTCAGCTCGGCCTTTAGCTCGGCGATCTCCCTCCTTAAGTCATCGGCACGATGTTCAAGGCCAGAATACCTATCTTCCCACTGGGCTCCACAATCAGGCGTATGCCCCCATTTATTGTCGGGGTCGCAACATGCCCGGTCTTTATAATAGGCAATTTCCTTGTCCTTCTCGGCTATGGCGGCAAGGTGGTCAGGCACAGCTAAAAAGCCTCCATTCACACATACCCCCCATTCACGTTTCCCGTTGATCCACCGAAAATCAAACGTCTGTATTTCGCTCATGGCCTAACCTCTCTGTTTTCAATCTCCCGCCATAGCCGTACAGACTCACAGACGAAACCAATCAGCGCGTTATCAGGATTTGGTTTTTGTTGTTCTTCTTCAAGTAAAAATTTAGCCCTCAGGAGGTATTGGCCGCCTGTTAGTGTCATGTGGTTGCCGGAAACTAAACTATCGCATACGTCGCTCATGGTTTCACCTTCTATTTTTCTTCCGGCTGGCCTTAGAAATCTTGCTTCTCGCCCTGTTTTTCCTCTTTATCTTTGCGCTTTCTTTTAAATCTTTCATTCTCCCTCCCCAAAAAGATCGCCGCCCTTACGGTCATTATTGCCTGTCTCCTGATCAATCTTTGTTCGGGCTAATTTTACGGCGGCCAAGAAAGGACTTTTAAATTTATCGCTACTGACGAGCAGCGCATTGAGATTTACCCATCTTGCCGCATGGTAGCCAAACATCCAGAATTTATACCCGCTCAACGCCTCCCATGCCTTGCTTTCCGCTATCCCCATTTCGTGTATGATCTTGTCTTTCACCGCTCCTCCCCGAAAAGCTCTGGCTGCCGCTCGGCCTCAGCCTTCTTCTTTGCCGCCTTCTCCTGCTTCTTACTCAGGCCGGTTACATGCGGTTCAAGGCAGGTTCCTATTCGGCGGTCGTTGACTTGGTTGTAATTTTACCGCAATGGTCGCACCATTTTGTCACGGATACGGTGTTTCTTTGGTAGTGTTGGGCCATGCCTTGAGCCTTCCTTTACCCGATGATGGTCGCGTCCGGCAATGCGTTTGCCAAAAACTCCTTGATAGACAAGATCGCCTCAATCTGCCACTGCTTGCCGTCTGCCTCGAATAGAGCGCACACCGGCGCCTGGTCCTTCGTGCGCTTAATCCTGAAGACGAATGAGCTTGCAGGCTGCGCGATCTCCCGGAAGGTACGGAAGGGGCGGAGCGTTACAGGGTTCGGAAGCGCGACCTGTGCGACCATGGAAATCCCCTGCCTTGCGGTGACTTCCTGCGTGACGCCATCATCCTTAGTGATTACGCTCGTTTCATCCTTCAGGTTCCCGACGATCTTAAGGAGTTGCGCCGTGGCCTCGTCCTGCACGAACATGGCCTGCAACGCGATGATGAAATTTTCCACATCATAGTATTGCCCGAAAGAGAAAACGGGCTGCGTATGACGGGCGTGAAGATACTCGCTGCGCTCCATGAAACCGGACACATTGAGCGGGGAAATCAAGGAAACCGTGTCATGCCCCTCGATGTAAATCATGCCGTGAAAGACCGCGCCGGAGAAGTCTTTCTTCGCGTTCAGGTAATCAACGAGCCCGGTGAGCGTGTTTATTGTCAGGGCTTTAGGGATAGGCGCGTGTACAGGGCAGAGCCCCTTGTCGAAGTAAGGACGACCGTCCACATCGAAACGCTCCGCTTTTCTCATGCCAACAATATACTCAAGTGCTTTCTGGATCATGGCTTACTCCTTCCCGGCGAGCTTATAAACCTTGTCGCCGTCATGCTGTTGAGGTTTAGGTTCCGCAAAAAGGTCTTGTTGCCGCGATACCGCTTCTGTCGCATGTCCTCTGCCGGTCCGGTCCCGTCCCATAAAGAGATTCCCGGCGAAGGGTTTAACGGGCGACAGCCCGGAAATGACGCTCACGGTGTACTTTCCAACATTCCGGTCATCGTCAGGCTGAAGTGACAGCTTGAGTGTGACCGTCCGCACCTTTTTGGCGTCCGTGTTTGGGTCTTGAATATTGTCCAAGACCTCCTGAAGGGCAAGATCAAAACGCTCAATCGCTGCCCCCTCCTTGAGATTCGCAATGCTGATTCTTTCTTCGTTTTCCATAATTCCTCCCTCGTTATTTATTTAGGCTGTCTATGTGCATGATCTTTCGTTGCCAATACTTCCCGGCGGCCACGGAAAAAGCCTTCTTCTCAACCCATTTGCCCGTGATGAACCAGTCTCCCACTAAGACCTTATCTTTCTCTGAAAGCTTATCTTTCAAGGTGCGGTCAAGGGCTTCGTAGTCCTTCGCATATGGCTTTAGCCGTTCATACTCCGCGAGTAGAGAGGCAAGCTCCTCATCATCCAATACCGTGGCTTCCTTCCCTACGTGAAGAACGGGGCATATATGGACATAGCCGCACTTGTCGCACATATCAGCCTCGTATTCAGGAGGCTCCGGGAGCGTCTTTTCCGCCACATGCTTATTGATTGCTTCGGCCCGCTTTAAAAGTGTCTCTCCGAGCGTGTAGTCAAGATTCATCCATATTTCCTTGTACTGCCCGTTGCTCTTGTTCTTAAACAGAAACACGCCCCGCTCCTTGTTGTCCATGAGAAGGTAAAGGGTAAGCTGCGCCGGGTACTTGCGAAGGTAAAGATATTTCCCTTTCGTCAGGTCTTCTATGGCGTTGATCTTGTCAAACATATACGGGGAGCAAGATTTGACTTCGGCAGGAGGGGCCTCGCCGTCAAGCAGAATCTTGCAGTCAACCGAGCCCGTAATCTGGTATTCCGGCCATGAGAAAGGCCGCTGCTGCTCAATGATTGTAAAGCCTGCCTCTCGAAGCTCCTGCATTGCCAAGTCTTCAACGGCATTGCCCATCCCAAAAATTAATTGTACCCGCGCATCGTGAAGGGTGCGTTCTTGCCACCGGGTTCGTTGGTATACATGATACAAAAGGCATGGATGACCGAGCTCGCTTGCCCTATTGGAATTCACGGGATACTGTTTTATTTTGGCCTCTTGTGCGGCCATTATCTTTTCGATTATCATCCTTCGGCCCCTGGTTCACGCTCCCCCGGTTCCGGCACGCAGTGGACAAGGGTTTTAAGGTCAAGACCATACTTGCTTTCCTCGTAGGTGATGGTCGCCATAACGCCGGCCTCCATCGCTTCCTTTGCCAGCTTCGCCAGCGATTCGGAAAACGTCTTGTATTCCTTCTTGTCGGCGGTAATAACGGTAAAGAGCGGACTTTTCATCAAGGTGCCGTCCTTTTTCTTCGTCGTCTGCCGGACATCTGCAACGGTACAGGTTACGCTTTGAGCGCCTTCTGTTTTTATGTCGTCTTTCTTCTTGCCCTTGTCTTTGTAGTCTACCTTTGTAACCTGTTCTTGGCTGATGTCAGCAAACTCTTTCAAATCAGCCCACGTCAAGCTACGAATGCCCAGGAGCCGCGTTATGCCATTGCCTATGCAGTTGGTATAGGCTGCCTTCTTAACGTCGCCCTTGTCGATCTCAGAGGGAGGTAGTTCCTTTTTCTTCCCTTTACCGTTCTCGTCTTTTTCTGAGTAATCGTACCGCTTGAAAAAAGGGTCTTTGCTTGAGCGGGTACCGATAACGGTTATCGAGGCTCCGGCAAGGGAAAACTCTCCCTGGTAGGTATATTGAAAATGGCCGCCTTCTAAAACATCCATGACCGGCTCCCCAACACGCCATGATACGCCGAAGATACGGCCTACCTTTTCCGATCCACTGACCTGAAGGTAAGGATTGCCGTTCTGGTCCGCCCAATCGCGGGCGTTCGTGGCCTTCAATGCCACCTTCTTGATCTTCACAACGGCATCCATTCGCCGCTCTGCCTGCTCAGCAATGGCAATCAGCGTTTCACTTGCCAATGCAGGCACCATTGTCTCTTGTTCTACTTTTTCGTTTTCATTCATCCTTCTTCTCCCCCTTCCGCTTCCGAATCTTAACTAAATGATACTCTGGCAAGTACCGCTCAACCAACCATTCAATGATTGCCTTTTTCATCGCTTTCCCCTTTCCCCTTAATTTTTTCCATCGGCCTCTTGCTGCCGCAGTCACACTCGCACTTATGGGCATACAGGGCTCCGCAGTTTGGGCAACGGTAGTTTAGGCCCTTGTGTAGTTTCATCATAGCATCCCCAGTGCTTCTTCGGCCTGCTCAAATAAAGCAGCCTCACTATCATTATGGATACGATTTGCCTTCTGGTATGTCCTCAGTGCTTCGATGATGTAAGGAATGGCTGTATCGTTTATTTCTTGCGTGCCTACGCAATCCCCAACTTCATTGTAATTAGTGATTATCATTCTCTCACCCCCTCTAAATACTCATCCACCTCTTTCCGCTTCCATGCCATTTCAGGACGGCGGCGGTCAACCTGGTGGATATGATCTCCCGCTATCCCTTGCGCTATTATTCGTCCATCCGGCATCCTGTAAAGCGGCCTGTGGCAAATATAGCAGGCGGTTTGTTCGGGTTGTTCCTCGCTCATGTATGACGGCTGGTTAGGCATGGCTATTCCTTTCCTCTCTCTTTAAAAAAGTTGCCGGGATGCGGATTATCTATATTCTCGGCTATGCACGATAGAGATTGCCGGAGGAAATCACTTCCACAGCTATGGCATTGCATTTCTCCGTCATCACCATATATATTTCCAGGACCATCCAATTCACATCCGTGGTCAAGCCATAACTGCTGCCGTAATCGCCTTTCTGTGTCTGTCATACATCCTCCTATTTCTTCATCCCGTCCAGGAAGGCGGCGAGGGCGTTGAGATCGTCTGGTAGTACATGAGTGCACCCACATCGACCATCTGTTCTCTCAATATCTTTTGCGGCTACGGCGTTGGACAGTAGGTTCCCTATCGCCGCCTTCATGGCAAGGTTCTCTTTCCGCAAGTTGTCTATCTCCGCCAGTCGCTTCGTATTCAACTCCGCCAGCTTCATGTCATAATTCTTGGCGTAGTCAGCCTTCATCGGGCAGTACTCGCACTCGGCTTGCAGGCTGGCAATTTTCTTTTCTAAGTTGTCTATGGTCTCGTGGCTCATGGCGTTACCTTTCCCGAAATCTCATCTATGGCGTCCTGCAACACTTGCCGTGCTGTCGGAATGTCCAGAATCACAATCCATGCGCTTTCTCCCCACTCCCAATGATAGCGGGACATGCCGCAGAGATCGCAAACCTCAATTTGCCCGCCATCCGGCCAGTCTTCAAAATGACTTTTCCCGTGTAGGCAGTTGCGTTCTGGCATCATTTCCCCTCCCTCTCCCTGAAGAAGCTCAGGGCGGCGTCTCGTAATTTGCCGGTGGTGTCGGTGATGGGAACATAAATATCTTTGAATTTTATTTTCGGCTTGTAATGGCTAAACAAATAAGTCAGGAATTCCCAATAATCAGGACGTTTCCACATCTCCCGCAGCAACAGGACTATGCCATCGGGGGCGGTGAAATTAGGATTGTCGTTAATTATTGTCTTTCCTTCGGCATATTCCACGTCTTGCTTCTGCCACGGTATCTTCAAGTACCCCGCCAACTCTTCGTTCGGGTCCATCATCTCCCCCATGAGCAGATAAAAGTTACAAACTGCTGCCACCGCGTAGGCTTTACAAGCACCGGCTTCCGCTTCTTGCCATTCTTTCCTACTGGCATCCAGAACGCCACCTTAGACCACGAACCGCCAAACAATCCGCTATCCCATCTTTCCAGTGTCACTAAGTAGTTTGCCATTATAACCCCCTCTTGTAATCCCTCTTCGCGTCCCGGTACTGTTGACGAAGGCCGATGTTCTTGATGATCCCACGGTTGACTTTTACCGCCTTAAATTCTTTCGTCTTCTCGTCAAAACGCTTAAACACTTTTTCAACCGTCTCGCTTACATACCGCCGCTTCTGCTGCAACGATTGCTCCCCGTAAACTTCCCGCCTGATTCGCTTTGCTACTGTGCCGCGCATGGGGGCTCCTTGCTTGCTTCAGGCAACGGATAAATCTGCACAGACGGGGCTCCGTACCCATAAGAAACTGTAACCTTGCCATCGTAAAAACTCATGCTTGTTTTCCAGGGAGCATTGTGCAGGGATATACCCGCTTCTTCCATTGCTTCGCCGAGAAGCCTGTCGGGGCCGTAGTCAACGCTAAGCCAGGGAGTTCCGTTTTCTTTCAGCTTTTTGCTAAGCGCGGCCTTAAAAACTTCTTGTTGCTCGCTTGCTACCGGCTTCACAAGTAACATTCCCAACATCATTCCAATGCCACCTGCGGGAGAATCGTCGCCATTGTCCATCTTGGGCCGAGCTACTTTATCAGCCCACCAATTAACCGCCGCTTGAATCTGTCCATCCGTTAGTTCCATACTTCCCTCCCATCATTTTAAAAGCCGCCCACCGCCAGGTCGCTCATGTCCATCCTGTATTACTCCTGCACACCGCGAGCATATACAGCATATTCATGCCCTCGCTGAGCAAGCGGCTGATTGTTAGGCCAGGCATTGGTATGCAACAGGGCAGGGAATCGAACCCTACGAATCCGGTAGCCTTCCGGCCATCCAATTTCTCCCTGTCAGGCTACCACGCCACTGGCCTATCTTAAGTCAAAGATCATAAGCGGAGAGTGAGGGATTTGAACCCCCGGACCTTTCGGCCCACGGTTTTCAGGACCGTTGGCATAAGCCATGCTCGCCCAACTCTCCAATAAAGGGGAGAATGCCGGGCTCGAACCGGCATTTCAGTCTATGTTGCGGTGCACCCTGCGTGGTTCCATTCCACTAATTCTCCCGTACCGCTTGCCCAACACTCCAACCTACGCATAGGATGAAGTGGCTTACCTGCCTATTCCAGCCGTGCTCACTCCAGCTAAGTGGGTGGCAGACCTGATATGCGGCAGGTGCTGCTTGAGGCACCAGAAACACCCGCAGAAGATCGTGCGGCTCGACCGGGAAGGCTCCGCCCTCCTGCGGGGTTCTGGCTTAATTTCAATGTGTGTGTTTTCAAAGGCACGATCCTTTCAAGTTGGATGTCATTATACACGAATTTAAAACTGTGTCAAGCCTAAAATGAAAAATTTATCTCGCTAATAAGTGCCATGCGTCTAAATATTGGTAATATTTAGATTTACTATGACGAATAAAATTTCTATGAGCTCTCCACGAATGCTCGCTTTTTTCTGGAATATATAGATGCCGGCTTTTAGGAAAAATATTTCGAGGAATAATAAATATTTTATTTATAGGAACTGCGTGACAGATAATAAAATCAACATTATCTTGAGATGCCCGCAATGTAAAATGGTATAATGGCGTTATCTGCTTCGGCGATGTTATTGCGGCTATATGGGCAGACTTGGCTTCTACTTGGTAGTCATTAATAATCAAATCAATATTCCACGTAGGCGATAATTTTACTTCGTAATTAAGCGAAACACATTTATTAAATATTAACTCCTCTGTCAACGCCCCTTTGTAAAGACGGGAGCCTTTGGAATAAGTTTTAACCTTATATCTCGGATCATATTTAAGTATTCTTCTTCTTTCTTTTGCCTCCGTGCGGATAACAGTTTTTATTCTGAAATCATTAGAATAGTCATGGCCATATATCAACTTAAATATTTGTCGGATACGCTCCCTCGAAAGCCCATGCTTATTTCCTATTTCTTGTAATGTAACGGCAATGTTTTGCCGGAGTTTTTCCATATCGGCAAGAAAGAGTTCGCCATATTTAGACGCCCAATCAGTACGGCGAGGCAGATTAAAAATTTTGGGGTATTCATGAAGCTGGCCGGCCAAATAGACTTGATGGTAGCATTTCCCCCCGAGCCGCCTTTGTAAGCATTTTATCGGTTCATTTTTGCATCTTATACATAGGGTGGTAGTGGAGTTTTTTTCTGTTGGCATGATACGCTCCTTCACAGCGTTATTTTTCATCAGGCTGGCCCAGGGGTGAAGGCCCTGAGCCACTTGCCGAGGCCGGACCTGATGAAGATCAATCAAAGCAGCCTACTTATACTCTCAGTTAAAAAGGATTGCAAGAATTATTTTTAGGCAGGCAGAGCCTTGTTAAACTACCTAAGTAACCGGTCTCGTTTTATTCTAAGTTCGGTTATTTCCCGCTCTAATTTCCACTTCCTTTCAAGAAGGGCGAGCATTTCTTTGAGTGTTTCACTCATATCGTCTCTACCGTCCTTCCTTCATCGTTCATTAGGTAAATGGGAGTTGAGGCAATTATCTCTGTAGCCTCAGTCATATTTTTTGTGAAGAACGACAACCCTATCCACGTCCCAGCAGCGGCATCGCCGGGGGGAGCGTACTTCAATACGCTTGACGACATCGCCATTTTGTCTAAATCTTCCTTTATCTCTCGATATTCAACATGGTCTACTTCGCCGAATATCACCCATGAAGCGTTACTCTTAAATTTAATTATCATCTTTCTACCTACCTTTCTTTTTGGCTATCTGCCTGCCTGAAATCCATTATACCGAAAAATAGGGTAATGTCAATAGGAAAAGGGACGCACCGATCCGGGGAGAAAAGAAGGCCGGCACGCCCCCGGGGGTTATCATGCTCGCCGGTTATGGACTATGTAGAGGCATGTTTTGCATAGCCCAGGGGTTACTTAAAAAAACAATGATTCTGCCTTTCTTCTTGCAACAAGACCGGGTAATTTTCTTCCACCGCCATAGACCCATCTTAAAAGCTCCTTCACGACTTCCGGCCAATCCCGCTGGTTAATTCGCCTTCGCAATGTTGAGGTTTGAAGGCGCCCTGTCCCAAGGTTAAAGACAAAATCTATGATAGCCCCGAACTTCTCTTTGTTTTCGGTGAGAAGGATGGGACAATATTTCGCCGTCCCTAAAAGTGCCGTGATTAAATCCTGCTTCAAAAGAGCTTCCCCTTGAGCCTTATCAATAGGTGGAGTGTCTTTTTTACACAGATGCCCAAAACCAATAGTGTAAAAACCCGCAGGACATATGTAAGGTTTCGATGAAAAGCCCTCAAAGGTTTTTGCCAGGGATACGGCATTGTCGGGAACCTCACTCATTTTCTACCCTTCTCCAAAACTCTACCGACAAACCAGAAATCTACAATGAAAGCGACAAGGGCCTTTTCCTCGGGGCCAAAGGATGCTTTAATCGCCTCCAATACAGGAGTACCGCCCTGAATCATTAAGTAAAAGCTGGCAATAATCACGCCGGGGTAAAGCAGGACTACCCACTGAAACGTTATAAGGGGTCGCATAAGCTTAGAGAATCCGTCAATCCACTTAATACCCGAAGGTGTGTCTTGTCCCTTTATCGCCTCTTTGAGCGCGTCCAATGCCCCTGTATTCCAGTCAGCATTCCCTTGGGCCGAGATTTCCTCTATTCGTTGGTCGCCTTTAAGCTTTTGGAACTCAATAGCCTTATCCTGCATGGAAAGTTCGTGCTTACGCTCGTTTTTCGCATCAAGATACTTGAAAAGCTCTGGTGCAAGCCTTATTACGCCGCCGAAGATCCCGCTTAATACCGTCCACATAACAACCTCCTTTTACCTCGTCCTCCACAATTCGACTATCAACACAATAACCATAACTACCATGACGACGATAGGGATGAGCTCCATTTACCTCCACTTCACATTAGGAAACATAACCCCAAGAAAGAGTATGGCAAGGATGGTAACAACTGCCCCAACTGTCATAGTCTTGACCTTCCCCCAATCAATACCCTTCTTGGTGCTTTCAAGTTCGGCGGCGATGGTGGCAGCTTCCACACCTTTTTTGTAAGCCATTTCTTCCTTCGCCTTCGATAGCTGATCGGCGCATAGAGACTTGTGATTTTCATACTCCTTAATGAAAGAATCGAATCGTGCATCAAGTCGTGTAAACCCTGCCTGAATCCCGTCAATCAACTTATTCATGGTGATAAGTATCTGGTTATCAGATGTATGGCTCCTTGTCTGAGACATTACATCTACGAGACTTTTAATGGCGGTGATTAACTCTGCTTCCACTGGCCCAACCTCCTCTGCTATTGTATTAACTTCCATACTATATACCCATACACGCCCATGATAATCTCAACCAAGACGGCGAAGATTAGGCCCTTAAAAACGTCCATCAGTGCCCTTTGTATCGTTCTCAAGTCTCCATTTACGGAAAAGATCGGCCATACCTTCAACGGCTTTCATGTGCCGCTCAATTTGCTCGTCGGTTATTTTAAGTCCCTTGTCTAACACCTTCCAGGAAACGTCATTCATGGGGTTGCTGTCTTTCATCAGAATTCCACGCCCCAACCTACACCCAAGTTATGCCCCACCACCAACAACTTTATCCCCCCAAAACTATACTGCCAATAAGGGCGGTATTTCTGGGGGAGCAAATCTGTTACCAGGATATGCAGCCCTGAAGTAAAGACCGTCACGCCAAATAAGCCAAGGTCGCTTATCTCGTCACCAAAGATCGGATTGGCCTCGTGGATGCCCTTGTTCTGGCTTCTAAAGACGACCGTAGTTCCGAAGTCGGCTACGTTCATGCCGATAGCGAATAGCTCCCGTTTCACCGTCTCCGTCTGTCCATTTCTCCCCCGCCACACACTGCCCAGCGTAGAACAGGAGGAGGATGGGGAGGAGGGTTAGGGGTTTCATGGCTTTACCGCCAATTTCACCGTTAACGCCACTTCTTCAACTTTAGCCCTAAGCGCAACCTTTTCGTCAAGAGCAGACTGAGCCGTAGTTACAGCCTGTTGCAACTTCGTAATTTCTTCATCAAGCTTTTCAAGCCTATACATTTCAGATTTTGGCTGAAAGGCAGGCTGCCACTTCTGGACTATTGCCAACTCTTCGGGTGAAATATCTTCGATCATCGACACTTTTACTTTGCCAATTTCTTCTTCCTTGTTGTCCGGTGTTACTGCTTCAAATGTTGCCATCTTTATCCTCCTATCCTCTGTCTACCCACATTTTAATATAGTCGGGAACTACAAATCTTTGGATTGCCCCACCCGCCAAATTCTGAACCATGAAGTAAGGTGCCAAGGCAATTCCTGCCTGTACCGTCCCGGTGATATTACCTGCCGCTACTTCTGTATCGTTAATCCAAACACGAGGTTGCTCTGTATCAGTCAAGTCAATCTTAATTTTGATAAAAGTATCACTGACAATTACCACCCCCATATCATCATAATCAACTGCCGCCCCGTTATCCACAGAAGCAGCCACTATCTGTGTAGCTCCGAAAGTGTGACCATTATCCGAGTTAATTCCTACAAGAAAAGCATCGTTTGGAAACGCACCATTCACGTCGGCAAAGGCGGCAGAAGCAAAGCCTACATAGAACCCTGTCGTTTCCTTAGTATCTATTTTGATTCGGGCTTCAAGGATGGGATTCTGTGTGACATTAACATTTGTCAGACCTAATATCGTTACGCTGTCATTATCAGCATTGGCGCACATCGCCTTTACTGTTCCGCCAGTTCCGCCTAAATAGGTAACATTGCCGGCGGCATAATTTGTACCTGCTGTAGTCCAGAAGTCGGCATTAAGTGAAGATTCAAGTTGTACCCCAGCAGCTTCATCATCGAAATCATCGCACCAATAATAAACCCTGGAATTGATCGCTCCGTTGACATCATGAGTATAGATTGGCGCTATCGTCCAGATGCCGACGTTGCCGTTCGATTTTATCGTTACCCTGTCATTCATTCCACCACTAGTTAGTCTGGTTCTGAAAACCAATGACCCATCATAATTACCGCTAGTAGCATTTTCCCTTACCGTTCCAATCTCTCCCATAATCGTATAATCAGTTGCGGTATATTTAGCACCAAATCCAATTGCCCCACCAATGCCACTTGCCAAAGCACCCGTGTTATACGACATCATATTCGCGCAAATGTTGCTTCCTTCTGCCAATCCAGCACCAGCAACATGCAACTTTACCTCAGGTTCCGTCCCGATGCCGACGTTGCCATCAACGGTGCGATGAAAGAGAATGGAGCCGTCAGAGGTGAGGATAACGGTTGTGCTGCCGTTAGCGGCGGTGAACTCAATAACCGTACCGCTCGAACCGGAAACCCGTTGAGGACTTTGGATGCTGGTAATGGCTGAAGAAGCTGCCCATGTCGTAGTCTGGTCAAGGGTGACTTGGAGGCTACCGAGGAGCTTGGTTACGTAGCGGGTTTGAGCGTTAGAGATGATGGTGGAGCCGATGCGACACAGGTTATAATCGGCGGCTTGGGTAAACGTCGCTGTTAGAGATGCAGCGGATATTGTACCAGAAAACGAACTGACAGCAGCCGGGGGCGCAGGATTTGTACCGAGCAAGATTGGCAGGCTCGTGCAGTTCTGTAGATCGCCTGAGCTGGGGGTGCCGAGGGCACCGTTACTGCCGACCGTGCCGCAAACAGAAGCAGTGGTTGCAAAGGCCGCTGTTCCTGCCTGGCCGGATGTGGTTGCGTAAGATGAAGTTCCAGATTGTCCAGCGGTAGTTGCCGATGATGCTGATCCTGAATTTCCGGCAGAAGATGCATATGAAGAACTCCCGGCATTCGCCGCCGTAGTGGCCGACCCCGCCGATCCCGATTCTCCCGCCGATGTAGCCTTAACCGATGTCCCTGATTGCCCTGATGATGTGGCGTAATAAGCTGTCCCGGCATTTCCAGAAGAACTTGCAAAGGCCGCACTGCCCGCATTAGCTGCCGTTGTAGATGAACCGGAACTTCCAGAATTCCCCGATGAAGTCGCATAAAATGCAGTTCCCGAAGTCCCAAGGCCGCGTTCAATGCCATCAGTGCCTTTTGCGTAAACCTCATGGTCTGTTTTGGCATAGACTACGATATTCCCGGTAGAGGGCGTGGCGGGTGCGGTTCCTTCTGTCAGTGATATTTTGGCGGCATCGGGCATAATTCCCTCCTGAAATGACAATAAAAAAGGCAACCAAGGAAATTAATCCGAGGTTGCCTTTGGCTCGTATAAAAACTGAGTTTAGACCACTATCAAATTTTAATTGAACATGGGTCTTTAACCGCTTGCTATCACAAGAGAAAGTTGGTGTCAAGAAAATAATTGAGAAAAGGGCTTGACATTACATCTAACTTCGGTTATCCTCTTAACCACATGGAGAATAGAAATCTATGGATTTACTTGTCAAGAAATTTCCTGATGATGTAGTTTTTAAGTTAAAAATCAAGGCGTTAAGGATGAGAACAAGCCTTCGGGATTTAATCATCAAGCTGCTTTCCAAGGAGGCTGATAAGGATGACAGCTAAAATCTCCCCCCGAATCACCCTTGAGAATCGGACGCCACTACAGGATGTTATTCCGCTTTCTACGCCTTATCTGGTGTTCCTCGACCCGTCAGATATCTGTAACGCTCATTGCCAGTGGTGTCCAACCGGAAGCGGAGAAATCAAGAAATATCGCAAACAACAGCTTATGGACTTCGATCTTTACCGGAAGATTATTGATGATCTTGCGGCCATGCCGGAGCAGATAAAAACCTTAAGGCTCTACTGCTGGGGCGAACCGCTCATGAACCTCCGATTCCCCGAGATGGTGCGATACGCCAAGAATACAGGGAGGTTTGGGCAGGTGGATACGACAAGCAACGGCATGCTGCTTAACCCAAGGTTGTCGCAAGAAATAATAACGGCTGGCTTGGACAAAATATTTATCAGCGTGCCGACTGAATACACACGGGAGTATCTTGGGGAAATTGCTTATTTCCACGGATTTGCTTACGGGGCAGGAACGTGCAACGTCCATGTCAAGATCATAGGAGACAACCTTTCCGAGACCCAAAAACAGCGATTTTATGAAGACTTTGAGGACTTTTCCGATTCCATAAACATCGAATATCTTTCCCCCTGTTGGCCCGGCTATGAATCTGGGAAGGTAGGTGAAAAAGGGATTTATGGGCAGGAATTGCCGGCCAAGGTGCCTAATACCTGCCCGTACATATTCTACTCCATGGCCATCAATTCCGATGGGAAAGTTAGCCTGTGTTTTCTGGATTGGAAGAAAGAAATGGTAATGGGTGATCTCAAGAGGGAAAGCTTTAAAGATATTTGGAACGGGTGGTGGGTTAAAAATATCCGAAGATTTCAGCTATCAGGGCTTAGGGCGTGCCTGTGTCCCTGCAAAGATTGCCAACAGCTCCGCTACGGTATGGCAGATAACATCGACGACTACGCGGAAGAAATATTGAAGAGGCTGGAATAATGCGGACGGGTTACGGTTGTTCGGGGACACACGACACGACCTATCGGGCGGTAATCTGGCATGATGGAACATGGAACACGGACGAACTCCGGCGGCTCGCCGCCGGTGAACTATTGGACCGCAACTGCAAGCGTTACGGCATGTGCGCTGGGGGTCGCACGGTCATCCGCCTCGACAAACCATTTTTCGGTTCACTGCATTCGTGCGATGAATAGACTGAGCGATTAGGGAAAATTATGACCGAACCCATAACCCCATCCCGCCCCATAGTCCTCTACGGCAAAGGCCCTCTGG
>ORJL010918048.1_pt1 | contig 68732 bp, 66 predicted proteins | sample 1779941 | NCBI WGS metagenome assembly ORJL01 (sample SAMEA104232317, study PRJEB22302) | groundwater metagenome | biome: forest; feature: aquifer; material: groundwater | place: USA | collected 2011-08-07 | depth 5.8 m | reverse complement strand
TGTGCTCTATTTACGAACAACTTCGAACTATTTTTAAAAAGGTAGGCTCACCCGCCTGACGGCGGGTTCGCCACGCTCCGGCGCGGCTGACGCCGCGCCTCCGTTATTTTTTGCGCGCGCGATTTTTCGCCCTTCGGGCGAGTAGGGAAAATTTTGTTGACTATTTGCCGATACCAAGTATTCCTTTAACTTGATCATCCCATTCTGGATCAAGCTTATCCACAAATTCAACGCCTCTTTCTTTAGCTTCTTTTTCTACACTCATACTTCCCGATACTACAACAGTTCTTATTCCCTTCCCTTGTGCGGCAGTATGCACTTTTGTCCACTCGTCCTCCAAACCATCAGTTATTATGAGGTCAAAACTGCCTTCCTCAATAAGTTTTGTTGCTTCTTCCGGCGACGTTGCTGTTGCTACTTCGTGGCTCGCTTTATCAGCCCATCTACTATATATCCCAAGCCAAGACGGAGTATCTTCAACCAAAAGTACTCTTGCCATATTTACCGGCTGAAAGTCAGGGGGTAGCCCTGCAGGTCTATGAGCTTTCACTATTTTTCCAGCCTCTTCCATAATTGAAGGCGGCACAACCGATCTGATTGCATTAGCGTACCCATCAATATGTGTTTCTGCTCCCATAATTTTCACCCCCTTGTGGCAGTTAATTTTCTGAATTGTAGCAGATTACGACGCAAAAATCATCTGCGTGTATAAGTCAAGTACTTATGCGACATTCCTCCTTTCTCCACAAAATATCTTAAAGGGCTAATCAAACCTAAAGAATGATGCCTTCTGTTGATGTTGTAATAGATATTCCAATCTGCCAGTTTTTGGCTAAACAGCTCTTTGTTATGAATCAGATCCAGATGCTCGTCAATAAATTCTTCTTGCACCGTTCGATTGTACCGTTCAATGAAAGTGTTAATCTTTGGGCATCTCGGATAGATAAATAAATGAGGAATCCTGTCTTTCTCCAGTTGTTGGTCAAATACTCCAAGGTTTTCCGATCCGTTATCAGTTTGCCACTTTAAAATAATTCCGGGATAGGCCTCTTTAAACCGGCAGTAGAAATCTTTCATGTTCGCCGCAGTCAGATGCTGGTACTGAAGAGTCATGGCAAACTTCATTTTGGCGTCAATGGCTGAAATGAAGTAATCCCGTATTCCGTCAGTAATCTTCTCTACCGTATCGGAGAGGATATGGCCATAATCAAGCGGTTTCGGAGAATGCCTGATCCTCAATCGTTTCTTCTTCGTCTGGTTCTGCGCCCATTTGGAAGCAGGATTATGATAGATTCTGCCTGCCTTTTGAAAGAAGAAACGATTTCTTTTAATGATATTTCCAATGGTAGAGGCGGAGACTGTGGGAATCCCCAGTTTACGGCAATAAATATCCAGGTCTGGTTTGATCTTGTCCTTTCCGATCCGGGAATGAGCTTCCCGTTGATCTTTAATGAAAGCTATAATTTGCGGATCAACTTGAGATATCCGGACGGCATGAGGTCTGGTGGACAAGGGAATCAAGGAAGACAATTTACCTCTGGATTTAGTCAATCGCTGTTTCCAGCGGTTAATCACTTTCCGATCAGCTTCGAAAGCTTCTTTAACAGCTTTTTCTCCATATTGGTCATAAAACTTAATCATTTTCATTCTTTGAAGAGCAATCTCGTTTTCAGAGAATCTTCTTAAAGAGTAAAGCATGTTGCTCACCTCCTTTGATCTTAAAGATCTGATTCTACTGAAAATGGGATAGGCTCTGCTGGAGACTCCGCTGCTACCTGTTTTTAGAGCTGGCATTGACAACGCCAATGTCGCAAATGTATCGTAACTTATTCACTGCGCCTTGTTTTCGTTTGAAAAATTTAGTACATTGAAAATGTACCCAGCTTATCGATTCCTTTTTTGATGGCCGCATTGGACAACTTGAGGAATCGAGTTGGGTACAACCAATGCGGCCTTTAAAGTTTAATAAGATTTTGTTCTTTAAAAATTTTCGCGCTTTTTCTTTGTTCCGCCTTTGGCGGAATTTCGAGCCGACTTTTTCGGAGGCGCGGCGTCAGCCGCGCCGGAGCGTGGCGACCCCGCCGTCAGGCGGGTGAGCCTACCTTTTTAAAAATAGTTCGAAGTTGTTCGTAAATAGAGCACAAAAGGAGATCGGAAGGGTAGGCGCTGGCCGCGCCCGCCCTCGCGGCCAGCGCCGCAGAGGCTTCGGACAGGGAAGATTCGAGCCGTTTAAAATGAAAAAGAAGTAGAGAAAAAGCGCGAAAATTTAAAACAAAAAACAACATGACAAAATACATAGCCTACTGTAGAAAATCCACAGATGAAAAAGACAAGCAGATCATGTCTATTGAGCAACAAATTGAAGAGTTAAAAGCATTTGCTCAAAGGGAAAAACTTGAAATCTCTGAATTCTTGATCGAAGCAGAAACGGCTAAAATTCCAGGACGACCGGTTTTTAATTCTCTCATTTCCTTAATTGAAAAAGGGTTAATCAACGGAATTATCAGTTGGCACCCTGACCGTTTAGCCAGAAATTCAATAGACGGTGGAAAGATTATCTACTTAGTGGATATCGGAAAATTACAAGCGTTAAAATTTCCATCCTTTTGGTTTGAGAATACCCCGCAAGGAAAATTTATGCTTTCAATTGCTTTTGGCCAGTCGAAATATTATGTGGATAATTTGAGTGAAAATGTAAAACGGGGATTATATTTTAAACTTCGCCGTGGAGACTGGCCGTCTTACGCACCTCTTGGCTACAAAAACGATAGAAATACGAGAACTGTAGTGGTTGATCCAAAATCGGCAAGTTTAGTTAAAGAGGCGTTCAGTAAATTCGCCTGTGACGAATTTTCCTCAATGAAAGACATTCGTGATCTATTTTTCAAAAACGAGATTACTCGCAGAAACAGAAAACCGTTGCACTTTAATCAAATCCGAGAAATGCTTCAACGGACTTTTTATTATGGTTTGATGACGTATCATGGCGAAACTTACGAGGGAAAACACAAACCGTTAATTACAAAAAAACTATTTGACGAAGTGCAGAAAGTTTTGGAGAAGAAATATAACAGAAAACCAGAAAAACACGATTTTGCGTTTACCGGATTTATCAAATGCAAAGAATGTGATAGTTTTTTCACCGCCGAAAAGCACAAAAAGTTTTACCCCAAAACGAGAGGAGAAGTGGAATATACTTATTATCGTTGCGTAAAGAAAAAAGGCGTTTGCAGTCAAAAATATTTAAGAGAAGAAGAACTAGAGAAACAATTACGAGAAATTATCAACAGCGTATCTCTTTCTGAAATTTGGGCAAACAAACTTTTAGAAATGGCAGAAAAGGACGGACAGAAAGAAAAGGAGTTCGCCAGCAGCGAACTCCAAAAACTTTCCGTTTCTTTTGATGATCTTGAAAAGAAACTGGATAAACTTCTTGAAAGCTATTTAGAGGAAATTGTTGACACCGGAAGTTATCAAAAGAAAAAAGACGAATTGTTGCAATCAAAGAAAATTTTACAAGAGAAAATCGAGGAAATTAAAACCAAGGGTTCGAGTTGGCTCGAACCACTCAAACAATTCATAAAAGAGGCCGCTGATGCGGCCAAAATCGCGCGCGCAAAAAATAATTGCAAAGATCTGGCGATCTTTGCAAAAAAAGTCGGCTCGAACTACTTCTTAAATGATAAGCGGCTCGAATTTTCCCTGTCCGAAGCCTCTGCGGCGCTGGCCGCGAGGGCGGGCGCGGCCAGCGCCTACCCTTCCGATCTCCTTTTGTGCCGAGGGAGGGAGTCGAACCCACACGAGCTTTGAGGCTCATTGGTTTTTGAGACCAACGCGTATACCATTCCGCCACCTCGGCTTACAGCTTAAAGTTAGCTTGAATATATGGTAACATACATTCTATGTTGTCAGCTAATGAATTACGCAACGGAACGGTGTTTTCTTATGAAGACGCGCCGTGGAAAGTCACTAAGTTTGAACATTCATTCAAAGGCCGGGGCAGGGGAAAAGTCACCGTTAAAGCCAGGAATCTTAAAACAGGTTCGCCCAGGGAAATTTCTTTCCAAAGCTCAGAAACAGTAGAAGAAGCCGATATTCAACGTCGCCAGTTAACATATCTTTACAGAACCCGTGATGAAGCTGTTTTTTCCGGCGGGGACGAAGATGAGCAGATAATTATTCCGATTGGCAAAGTAGAATGGGAGATTCAATTTTTAACCAAAAGACAAGAAATCTGGGCGCTTTTTTTTGAAGACGAACCGATTACCATTATTTTACCTCCAACTGTTGAATTGGAAGTTAAGGAAACCGATCCTGGGGTCAAAGGCGATACCGTTAGTAATACCTTAAAACCGGCTAAATTGTCTACCGGATTAATCGTCAAAGTCCCATTGTTTATAAATGCCGGAGAGAAAATTATAGTTAGCACGGAAGATGGATCGTATCGCAGTCGAGCGTGAATACTTATAGAAATTAGTTATGCTGTGTTTAGAGACAAGTAATAGAAATTAGAAATTGGAAATTAGCGTTTCCAAACACTATTTTCTGTTTTCCATTACCAGTCGCTAAATCACCGCACTTCTAATTTCCAGTAATTACAATGTCCATAACTTTGTTCGGATTATCAGTTTCATTGGGTTTTTTGATTTCCGGGTATTACTTGTGGTTAAGAGCCAAAAGCGAAAATTTGCCGGAAGATGAGATTTTCGATATATATATTGTTTCTGCTATTTGGGCATTGGTAACTTCGCGGGCGGTTGAAATTGCCATCAGATTTGATGAATTCGGTTGGAATATTTTAAGATGGCTTTCGGTATTTTCTTTGCCGGGTTTAAACGGATTGGCCGCGCTTTTAACATTTGTGGGTTTGGTCTATTTGGCCGGCGTAAAACGCCAATGGGAAGTCTGGAAAACCTGGGATGTGTTTTTGCCGTCTTTAATGCTGTGGCAGGGGATAATTTTCCTGTCTTTTTCACTTCCGGCCGCCGGAATATGGATTTTGGGGTTTGGAGTTTTGGTATGGATAGAAAGGGAATATAGGCTATGGGATTGGTATAAAGGCCATCGCAGCACGGTCAGGACAGGATTGGTTTCAGCCGGATGGTTGGGATTTGAGGTATTAGGAATTTCATGGGTTGCGTTGCAAACCAAAGGTATGGTATTCTCGGGTGTGTTATCCGCGGCCGGGATTTTAACAATGGTGATATTGGGATACAAGCGATCTGGTAGAGTGTTGAAAACAGATATTGATAGCCTAAAACATCGGTCTGGGCCCAGATTAAAAAGACATTAAATTTATGAAATCAATAATTAAATTTCCGGCTAAACTTTTAGCTCCTTTGCGGGAATATTTGCAACACCAGCAAATGAAATTGATGAAGAGTAAAAGCGAGTTGAAGCGCGAAGATCCTTTTACCGATTCCGGGAGGGTAGACGATAACGCTGATATCGGCAAGGAGGCGGCAGAGCAATTCGGGCATCAGCGGAGCGAAGCATTGCGGTTGGAAGTCGATAAAATGTTAATCAATATCAGGAAAACTTTGACTAAAATTAAAATCGGAAAATATGGATTGTGCGAAAAATGCGGCAAGTTGATTGACACCGATAGATTGGCCATTAATCCGACGGCGGAATTGTGTATGGACTGTCAAAAAAGAGCCCCAAATGTCGTCCGCCGGCCGACTCCCAAAATAAAGCCCAAAAAACCTTCGGGCCGGAAGCTGTGAAATCTAAATTAATTATCGGTACGTTATTAATCGTCCTGGATCAATTCTTAAAACTGTTTGCAGTTACTTTTTTTCAATCTGTATTTAATAGCGGAATAGCCTTTGGAATAGGTAAAAATGTTCCGGTTTCAGCGACCATAATTGTTTTTTTTGTTCTGTCCGCCTTGCTTTTGAGAGGTAAATTCAGTTTTGGAGAAACATTGCTGTTAGCCGGCGGAGCCGGAAATATTTTGGACAGATTAATCTACGGAAAAGTAGTTGACTGGATAAGGTTTGGAAACTTGTGGTTTAATCTAGCAGATGTATATATTGGGTTGGGAGTACTGATGATAACTCTTGTCGCAACAAGCTCAAAAATCAAATCTCAAATATCAAAGCCTAGTTAAAAACTCAAAACATAAAAGCTTTTAGTTTTGAGTTAAGTTTTGAGATTTGCGCTTTGAGATTTGAGCTGACTTTAATATGAAAATCGAAATTTTATTTCAGGATGACTATTTGATGGTTATCAATAAACCATCCGGAATGGTTGTGAATCGGGTGGAAACGGAGAAGGGGGAGACAGTGCAGGATTGGGCGGAAAAACGAATTACGAATGACGAATTACGAATGACGAATGATAATTCAACATTCAACATTCAACATTCAACATTTTCTTCTCGTTTCGGCATCGTCCATAGACTGGATAAAGAGACGTCAGGATGCCTGATAATTGCCAAGACGCCGGAGGCGTTTACCGAGCTTCAACGACAGTTTAAGGCTCGGGAGGTGAAAAAAGAATACCTGGCGTTGGTTCATGGAGTAGTTGAACCAAAAGAAGGGACGATTAAGGTTCCGATTGCCAGATCCCATCATGACAGAGATAAATTTGCGGTAACGGTAGGAGGGCGGATTTCGGAAACGGAATATCAAGTTCTGCAAGTATTTAAAGGCCTGGCCCGCCAGCTGGCGGGCCAGGCCTTATTTGATTTATCGCTTCTGCGCGTTTTTCCTTTAACCGGCCGGACTCATCAAATCAGAGTTCATTTTAAATATTTCGGCCATCCACTGGTCTCCGATGAAAAATACGGGGGTAAGAAGGCAGAAGATGACCGGAAATGGTGCCCCAGAATTTTTCTCCACGCCGCCAAAATAACCTTTATTCATCCAGCCAAAAAAATTCCCTTAACCGTCGAAAGTCCTCTCCCTGAAGATTTAGCCGTTACGGTGAGTCAACTATCGTCTCCAACTTATGAAATAAAACCTTAAAAGTATTCATGCATTCATGCCGGCCGAACAACGGAGGAACATTGGTAACATCCAGAAATCCAACCGGAATAGACCTTTTCCAACCGGAAATTTTTATTTTCTGTTTACGCTTAAAAAAATATACTTTTGTAGATCCACCCACGCCGGTGGTAGTCAGTTCGATGGTTTCTTTCTCTTTATTGATTCCCAACTCATCCATGTATTGTTTTGGTAACAAGGTATAATCAGCTCCGCTATCGGCAATCATCAATATCTCGATCCACATTTTTTTTGCTTTAGACCAAAAAAATACCGGTATATATGGGCGGGAAATATCACCCAAGACTGAAGATCGTTCCTTTTGAAAGGGAATACGAATTACCATTGCCTCAAGATTTAAGAATTAGAGTGTCAGACTTGGGAATATATGTCAATTGAGGGGTTTTTCCGCTTTCTACGATTTTATCTAAAGCTTGAGAAACGATTTTCCAGCGTCCGGCAGCTATTACTCTGCCTTCTACCAACAACAGGTGTTTTCCTTTATATTGGGGATCGGAAAGCGCCTTTGGAAGTCTGATAACGGTAGTTTTCTTCATGATCTTGACTATATCACCAATTAGACCTTTAGCCTGAACGGCTTGACTATTTTCCGGCCATTTTTCAAAGTAATTAAAACCTGCAATTTGGCATTGGAAATTTCCGTATCGTAACGGCAAACTCCGGATGAACAAGTTCCGAAAATTACTTCTGTATTGGCAGTAGCGGAAGAAATTTTAACCGCCCCGCCGGCGTTTTGAGTCGTGCCGCGGGTGTCGTAGACCAAGTCGTAGCTAACTCCTGCCGCGGTAGTTAAGTTCCCGAAATTAAGAATTACCCCTTTTCGATCAGACCGGAATTTTACTTTAACGGTGACGTTGGAAGAGTTTGATTTAACAGCAGGGGCGGATTTAAGCGCCGGTAATGTTCGTTTGGCTTGAGCTGAGGTCGGAAATCTTAAAAAAATTCCCAACACAATTACAGTTAGCGTAACTGATTTGATTAAACTTTTCATTTGTTAACGATAATGTTATATTAGAATTTAACTTATGTCAAAGAGGGGATGGTTAATTTCAGGAATAATTGTTTTAACCGCGGCCATAGGTTTTGCGGCCGCCACTTATTTTATTTCCGGAAGCCGCCAAAAGACTCCTCTGGTTTCCCCGGAAAATAAAGCTTCCACACTGGCTCCTTTAGCGGTTCCGACAGGAGTTCCTTCCGATCAAGTTTATGAAGACAGTTCCGGATTTTCGTTTAAATACCCCGGGGAGCTGACAGTTTCTGATCAGACTCCTGATGATACTATCCACTATTCTTTGCTTTATTTAAAAAATCAGGCCGGGGAAACTACCAGAATCAGGGTCAAAGATGTGACTTATCCCACATTAGACCAATGGGCAGCGAAAGAAAAAGAAGTTGTGGCAGGGACCAAGCCGTCTAAAACTTCGATATTATCAGGATTAAAAGCTGATTATTATGAAACCGCGACTAAGATGATTACTGTGGCTATTAACCAAAATATTTTATATGAGATCGTTAGTCCGAATACTCCGGGATGGAAAAAAATCCATCAGGATTTTGTTTCAGGTTTTACCCTCGGGGCGGTAGCTGCCGGAAACAGCAAGAATTCTCCTCAGGCAGATAATACGGTTTACGAAGCCGAAGAAGTAGTAGAGTAATAAATAAATGTCAGGTTTTTCTTTCAAAGTGGTTAAAGCGCGCGGACAGGCTCGTTTTGGAGAGCTTCACACGCCTCACGGGTCGATTAATACCCCGGCGTTTGTACCTGTTGGAACACAGGCGACGGTAAAAGCCGTTAGGCCCCGTGACCTTTTAGAGATTAAGGCTCAATTGTTGATTTGTAATACTTACCATTTATATTTGCGTCCCGGCGCGGAAGTGGTATCTAATGCCGGCGGTCTGCATGGTTTTATGAATTGGAAAGGACCGATAATGACGGACTCGGGAGGATTTCAAGTGCTGTCTTTAGGAGCAGGGATTGAGCATGGAGTCGGGAAGACAGTTAAATTATTTGCAGATTCTGCCGATGATTCCAGAATTGAAGCTCTGGCCGATATGAAGAAATCACGGGGGGAAATAATTACCAGAGAGAAATTTTGTTTTGTTTCAGATGAAAGAATAATTTTTAAGTCTCATTTGGATGGAACATTTCATGAATGGACTCCGGAAAAGTCGATTGATATGCAAAACAAATTGGGAGCAGATATTATTTTTGCGTTGGATGAATGCACTTCTCCATTACATAACCGGGAATACACGGAGAAGAGCCTGCAGAGGTCCCACGCTTGGGAGGAGAGGAGCTTGGAAGCATTTCAAAAGGGACAAGGGCTAAGGGCCAAGGGACAAGGGAAAGCTCAAGCGATATATGGGATTGTTCAGGGCGGGCCGTATGAAGATTTAAGAAGGCAGTCTACGAAATTTGTTGAATCACACGATTTTTTTGGAATTGGCATCGGCGGGGCGTTGGTTAATAAAATTGTAATGGAACAAATTTTAGATTGGGTGGCGGCAGAACTTTCAGACAATAAACCGGTTCATCTTTTAGGGATAGGCGGAATCGATGATATTTTTGCCGGAGTAGAAAGGGGAGTTGATTCTTTTGATTGTGCCGATCCGACCAGAATTTCCAGAAGGGGAGATATTTTGCTATCGCCGGAAGACGGTGGTTCCCGAAAGAACCGATGGAGGGCTAATATCTCAGCTGGAGAGTTTAGAGAAGATCTTAATCCACTAGGAATAAAGTGCGGTTGTCCTGCTTGTTCGGAGGGTTTTTCTAAAAGTTATGTTAATCATTTAATGAGGTCAAGAGAGTTGACGGGTTATACGTTGACCACAATCCACAATTTATATGTCATGGAAAAGTTGATGGCGGAAATCAGGGAGGGGATCGCGGAGAATAAGCTGGAGAAAGTAAAGGAAAGGTGGATGGGATGAAGAATTTGGTTTTGACTGCCCTTATCCCTTTTCCCTTAGCCCTTAGCCTTATATTTTTTTGGTTTCTCGGTTGGAACGAGAAAGATCCGGTGAATATGGTGGTGACATCCGGAGAAAAGGTTTGGGTTTTGGGAGTTAGGCCGGTCGAAAAACGGTTAGTGGAAATATCTATCCCCGGAAATACGATTGTGCCTGTGGGCAACGGAAAATGGCAGGCAGGATCTTTGAGAAGATTGTCTCGGCTAGAGAAGAGCGTTGATCCTTTAAAATCTGTCGGTTGGGAATTGCTGGAAGTGCCGGTAGATTTTGTTGCGGAAATAAGCGATTTTGGAAAGGAAAATATCAGTTATTTCAGCCAATTGAAACTGTTAAATAGATTTAATTTTGTGTCGTTGTTGGATACGCTCAAGCTGATTAAATATATAAATAGTTTAAATGAAAATCAAATTCTAAAAATAAATATTAGCGATACCATGGCAGCCAGAATTATTGCCGACCCGGCCGGAACAGAATTAGTGGAAGTCGATTCTGAAGCTTTGTCCTTGCAATTGGCTGATTGGTTTAGAATCGAATCTTTGCGAAACGAAGGTTTGACTGTAGCTATTATAAATGCCAGCGGAAAAACTAAGGCCGGGAGTAAATTGGCCCGCCAATTGGAACATGTTGGTTTGCGGGTTACATCGGTTTCTTCCGGCGAAGGCGAGGCGGGTTTAAAAATTAAACAAAATCTGACGTTGAAATCTGAAACAGTCCAAAAGATATCAGCATGGTTTAAAATGAAGCCGGTAGTGGGGGATTTTGACGCCAGAGCGGATATTTTGATAGTGGTAAAATGATAACCAACCTGTTATCGGTTCTCGGTTGTCAGTTATCAGTTTACCTGCCCGCAGCGGCTACGCCGCAGGCGTTGCAGGCGGGCAAGTTTGCCGGTTTTCAGTCCATCGGTTTTAAGACTGACAGACTGATGACTGATTAACCTGAAACTGAAAACCGAAAACAGAAAACGGATAACTGATATGAGCGGACATTCTAAATGGTCCAAAATTAAGAATCAAAAGGCAACCACCGACATTAAAAAGGGGAAAGCCTTTTCATCGTTGGCCAGATCTATAACTCAAGCGGTTAGGGAGGGCAAATCCGGAAACCCCGATGATAATCCCAGATTAAGGACGATATTGGAGAAGGCCAGAGAGCTAAATTTGCCTAAAGAAAATGTTCAGCGGTCGATTAACAGAGGTTTTGGTAAAGGTAGTAGCGGGGTGATGACGGAAGTGGTGATTGAAGGCTATGGGCCGGCCGGGGTCGGAATTATGGCCTCAGCTATTACGGACAATCCAAATAGGACTAAGGCAGAGCTGATGTCTATTTTTGATGCTCATGAAGGTTCTACAGGCGAGCCGGGATCAGTCTCTTATATTTTTGTAGGGAACGAAGGGACTCCATCCTATACGATTCCGGTGCCTGCTGAAGATGGTGCTAAGATTAGATCTTTGTTAGATGCTTTGGACGAACAGGAAGACGTCCAAGATGTTAAACATAATGCCCAACTTCCCTAAATGACTAAACGCAAAAAATTTGTCCTGGTTTCATTTTTATTAACATTGGGCCTCATTGGACTCCAGTTTATCCCTTTAGATCGGCGTTATGAAGCCATCATTTTTTTCTCCTGCGTTTCAGTTCTTTTATCTGTTTGGGCTTTAATTGCGGATTTAAGAGGAGTCAGCTGGCTGACTTCAATGATTTTGCCGGCTCTCTACCCGGCTTCGGTGAGTTTATTTTATTTTTTATTACCGGTTAACGTTCTATTCCGGACGATTCTGCTGACTTTATTTGGATTGGGAATGTATGCCTTGTTGTTGACGGAAAATATTTATGCCGTGGCGGCTAACCGGACCATCCAGTTAGTCCGGGCGGCCCACGCCGTAAGTTTTCTTTTGACGGTTATAACCGCTGTTTTTTTAATCGGGACGGTATTTGGTTTAAGATTATCATCTTGGGAAAACGGGGTAATGGTTGTTCTGATTTTATGGCCTTTATTTATAAAAGGATTATGGTCCGCGACTATCCAAAAAAGTATTTCTGCCAAGGTCTGGTTGTATTCAGCGGTTTTAGCGGTAGTTGGGGGAGAGATAACCATATTTATCGGGTTTTTGCCGATGACGCCGTTGGTAGCGGCCATACTGGTTTCCGGCTATCTTTATGTGACTTTGGGATTGATGCAGCAGGAGTTGCAGGAAAGATTATTTTCTAAAACAATTCAGGAGTATGTTTGGGTCGGGATAATCGCATTTTTAGCCGCGTTATTAGTTACATACCGTTAGTGACAGGGTGTTTGGAACACAGAGGGTAGGCGATTCCAAATTTAGCTTTTCACAGATATATCGGTATATTTTCACGAGCTGGCAGTCTAAATAGGGAAGTGATAGTTGATATAGTTTGATAAGAATCTTGGGATGTGGATAACTAGTATGTAGGATGACAGAAAAAACCCGAAGTGGTTTGGGCCCCTAGGTTTGGGGGTAGCGGGACTGTTATTCCCGCAAAAGCGGAAATCTATATAAATAAATTTCAAATCGAATTCAGAATGACAAGACAATAAATAAATTATTTATTTATCATGACAATACTTCCCCGCGGAAGACAGTAGGAGATTAATATATATAGTCGCACAATATATCTTTTACGACGTTAATCTAATTATGTCGGGGGAGATGGTATTAATGTCATTCTGCCTTTGGCGGAACTATTTAAATAGTTTCCGACTTTTGCGGGAATGACAACAAAAATTATTTGTCCCCCAACATTTTGTTATTAACGCTAATTTTTGGCTTTCCAAATCATTACCGAATTATTGGAGTTTAATTATCAATGACATTAAAAGCATATACGGATATATCAATATAAAACACTAATTGATATTAAGGCATTACCCCACATCTATTGCTTCCAGAAAGCCTTCCAGGGGCATTGTACGAGGGCGGTTTCAGCTAGTGTTTAGAGTGTAGTGACTTTGTGACTAGTAGTAGAAATTGGAAATTTGAAACTGGTGAATACCAAAAACACCACTCACTATTTTCCATTACTTGTCTCTAAACACTACTCTCAAATTTCTAACCTCAATTACTTGTCTCTAAACACTACATAACTAATTTCTATCTTAGTCGCACAATGTTGACATGGAAATAATATTCTGATAGTCTTAATTAATGTAGGTTCAGAGAGCTAAGTTTAAAAATTGCCCTGCGGAGCAGGGTCCTGCTTCGCAGGAAAAATTTCAAATGTCTCCCCTACTCTCTTGATGACAGTCTGTGAAACATTTTATAAAATATTTTCACACAGAGGTTATGTTAATGCGTATTTGATGAGTAAAATATATATGATTAGATTGATATATCAATATTTGGTTATAGAATACCATGATTAGCAGGAGAAACAGATGAGTGATAATAATTTAAAAGGAATTACTGGATTAATCAATGATTTTTTAGAGCATTTGGAAGTTGAGCGCGGTCTATCGCTATTAACCATTAGAAATTACCGTTTTTGGTTGATGAGGTTTGCTAAATGGTTGTTCCGTGAATTCCCGGACAGTCAGTTGTCTCAAGTTGATATAAAGAAGATCAGGAAATTCCGTTTGTGGTTAGGAAGGCAAAAGGGTCGAGGCATTTCGCAAATGTCTTTGGTGACTCAAGGGTATCACGCCATCGCCTTAAGAAGCTTTCTAAAATGGTGTTCAAAAATGGGAATCCCGGCTCTTAGTCCGGAAAATATTGACGTTCCCAAAAGTCGGAGCAGGGAGTTGGCTTTTTTGTCACCGGGCCAAGTCAGCGATTTGCTCAATGCTGCTTACGGAGTTAGGCTTAAGGATCTGAGGGACAGGGCCATTTTGGAAACGTTGTTTTCAACCGGATTAAGAGTGTCGGAATTGGTCAAGTTGGACCGGGATAAAATTAATTTGGACCGGGGCGAATTTTCGGTTATCGGTAAGGGCGGCAGGGCCAGGGTAGTCTTTTTATCTAAGCGGGCGATAGAATGGCTAAATAAATATTTTGCTAAAAGAAAAGATTACTACAAACCCGTATTCATCCGGGTGGGCGGTAAAAAACCGGAGGTGGTAACGCCGGACGAAGAAATACGTTTGACTCCCCGTTCGGTCCAAAGGCTGGTGGAACATTATCGGCTTAAGTCCGGAATCCCGATTAAGATTACTCCGCATGGCTTAAGGCACAGTTTTGCTACGGATTTGCTTCAGGGCGGGGCTGATTTACGGGCTGTTCAGGAATTATTGGGGCATAAAAATATCTCCACCACTCAAATTTATACTCACGTTACCAACCGCGAGTTAAGAGAAATCCACCTCCGCGCCCATAGTGGAAATAAGTAACTATTTAATAAACCTCGTCGTGGCCGCCGATATCAAATAACAGAATCCCATCCTCAATATAGCCGAATAAGATTCTTAACTTCATATCCAAACTAATGCTCCACAAAGTGCCATTTGCTCTTTCTATTTTCGTGAATCGTCATACTTGCCCAACACCCACGTTTTAGTCTTGCCCTGCCGATATTCTTCCAAACCTTTCTTAATTATCTTTTCCATTTTTGACGTGGTTTTGAAAGTTGGTATAGAGGTCGATTGTTCGGCTGCGTCCTGAGCCAACACGAATTTAGCATATTTGGTGACGTCATAACCCAAAACTGCCGCCCGCATGGAAAGTAGTTGAGTTTCCTGATCCGTCAAGGTAATCTGTAATTTAGTCATAAGGCTATATTAATTCAAACTCAATGATTTGTCAATGTTTAATCATCGACTATAAATTTAGTCCTCTTTCTCAATCGTGGCCACAGCGGCTGAGCGCTCTGTTTTATTGCTCTCCAATTGCGTTTTAAATTACCTTATTAAGATTTTGTCAAGGTTATTGAATGTTGTAGAATGACAATGCTATAGCTTAGTCAAACTACATAAATAATGAAAATGAATCGGGAAAAGTCAATTCGAGATACACATCGATTGGTGAAAGAAATCAGTTTGGGGATTTGTGGAAATCTGGTTGATATTACCCTCTTTTTGGTATGTTTCGCGGGCGGATATATTTTAAGCAGCTTGAGCACTTCTAAGGGAAGAGTTAATTTGAAGCTTTTAAAAGTAATGCTCAAAGCTTATCCGGAATTAAGATTGAAATTAAGAAACGCTCTTCATTTGGCCAAAAGAGACGGATTGATTAACAAACATGGCGAGTTGACTGTAGAAGGATTTGAGAAACTTGAAGAAATCCTGCCTAGTTTTAAGCGGCAGCCAAAATGGTCCGGATCCTTGTGGTTGATTACTTACGATGTGGCTGAAAAACGAAAAAAGGACCGGGAAGCACTGCGTCGGTTTTTAAAAAGTCAGGGTTATGGAAAGTTGCAGGATTCAGTTTACGTAGCTCCGTTTGATCCAACAAGATTAGTAAGGGGTGAAATCGAAAAAAGACAGTTTAAAGGTGAAGTGATTATCTCTAAAATGGGAATTGATGGACATATCGGAGAAATGTCGGTAAAGGAGTTGATCGCTAGAGTTTATGACTTAGAATCAATTTCAGGCGATTATTTAACATATATTCAAAACATCTCAGACGATTTTTCACCGGAAAAAGCCCCATTCTTATTTTTGGAATATTTATCTATATTAAAGTCAGATCCTCAATTACCGGTAGAACTTTTGCCGGCAGATTGGCTGGGAAAACAGGCGTTTGAATTGACGAAGCAGAAGTTAATCCCCTCTTTGCAGAAAGATAATCGATTAAGAGATTTGGTTTTGAAAAATATTAATCTTGATATTTAATTATTATGTAGATTTAACATGCTATAGCTTAGTCAATTTACAATTTAATTGAAGGAAATTATGGATAGGCTATTTCACACAAAGGAAGAATATCGGCGATATCGTCAGAAGTACGCGAAATGCTTGCGGCAACTGCAATTCCCACTACGAATCCATCCCTATCAACAACAGGTCCTCCGCTGAATCCGTTCCAGATGGCACAGGATAAACGTTGAAGAAATGGTCGAAATCGAACTTCTTCTCCGACAAATTCTCCCCTGGACACGGCTAATGTTTTCCTAAAAGGAAACTCATTAAAACTACTGGGATAACCGAATACCCAATAAGCACTCTCTTTATCAAGTTTGTCCTTTTTTCCTATTGATAAATGTGGGGCGCCGCTTAACTTGTCGCTTCGGAGAATAGCATAGTCTTTCTCGGGGTTCGCTTCAATAAGTGAGAGACCGCCGACTACAGGTTGACCCCGAAAAGAAACTGGAACAGCTTCTAGTTTTCCCCATTCTTCGACTCTATTTCTTAAAACGTGACACGCGGTAATTAGTGTTCCGCGGTTATCTGCCAAAAATCCGCTTCCTCCAGATTCGGTTAAATCGTAACCCAGAGAAAAGCATATTATCGATTCTAAAACATCGGAACTAAATATTAATTCATTGGTATTCGGGATTTTAATTCCCCATTCGTTACCGATCATTTAATCCTCTTTTTCAATCGTGGTCACGGCGGAGACAAAACCGCTTTTGGTTGACAACCTGACCAGAATTACGCCCTGAGTCGGTCGTTTTAAGACGGGGATATTCTTTAGCGGCAGTTTTATGGCTTGGGCTTTGGAAGTAGTAATAACTATAAATTCGTCTGAATCGGTGGCCAGAATGGCGGCGGCGATGTTACCGGTTTTATCATTTATGGCCGCGACTTTTACTCCCTGCCCGCCGCGGTTTTGGACCGGATATTCGGAAATTGAGGTCCGTTTCCCAATCCCTTTTTCAGTGACTACCAGCAATTCGCGGAAAACTTTTCGGCGTTTATCCGGAGAATTAAGAGTTGATGTTGGGAGGACCGTCATCGATAAAAGTTGATCGGTTTTGGCCATTTCAATCCCTTTTACTCCTTGGGTGTCGCGGCCGGTGGGGCGGACGTCTTTTTCCGAAAATCTAATCGCCTTGCCGTGATATGTCGCCAGTAGAATATGATCATCAGCTGAAGATGCCATGACTTTTATTAATTCATCTCCGTCCCTTAAATCAATGGCGATCAGGCCGGAAGTTTTAATATTGGCGTAAAGGCTAATGGAAGTTTTCTTGATTAATCCGTGTTTAGTAGCGGCAATAATGAATTTAGTCTGGCTGTCTTTAGAAATTGCTAGAGTCGACCTGATGGATTCTCCTTGAGAAAGATTTAATAAGTTAATGATTGCTTGACCTTTGGCCAACCTGCTGCCGGCGGGAAGTTCGTGAGCTTTTAGACGGTAAACTTTACCTAAATTAGTGAAGAAAAGAATATCGTCATGGGTATTGGCGGTCAGAATTGTGGAAATGGCATCTTCTTCTTTGGTTTCCATGCCTTTGACTCCTTTGCCGCCGCGGCGTTGCGAGCGGTAGATGTCAGACGGCATTCTCTTGATATATCCGGTTTCGGTGATGGTGATGATAACTTCTTCCTGCGGAACTAAATCCAGATCGGAAAATTCTCCGATTTTGCCTTTAATTACCCGCGTTTTCCGGCCGTCTCCGTAAGTTTCCTTCAGGTAATTCATTTCCGAGATTATTTCCGCCAAAATATTTTTAGGGTCAGACAGCAAGGCGGCTAATTTTTTAATCATAAGCTTGATGCTTTCGTATTCTGCTACCAATTTTTGCCGTTCCAAGGCAGCTAATTTCTTTAATTGCATCTCCAGAATGGCGATGGCCTGAAGTTCGGAGAATCCAAATTTGCTGATTAAGCTTAGTTTAGCTTCATCGGCATCTTTTGATTTCCTGATGGTGGCGATTACTTCGTCTAAAATGTCAATCGCTTTCAGCAACCCTTCTAGAATATGATTGCGGGCATTGGCAACTCTCAAGTCAAACTGGCTGCGGCGGACGACGACGATCTGGCGGTGGCGGACAAATTCGGATAAAATTGTTTTTAAATTCATCAACTGCGGAATTCCATGGGAAGTCAGGGCGACGATATTGGCCGGAAAAGTTGTTTGTAATTCAGTATATTTGTATAGTTGATTAAGGACAGCTTTGGGGACGGAATCTTTTTTCAAATCAACCGCAACTCTCAATCCGTCGCGATCGGATTCATCCCGCAGATCGGCGATTCCCTCAATTCTTTTTTGTTTGACGAGATCTGCTATTTTGGCAACGAGTCTCGCTTTATTAACCTGATATGGAATTTGGGTAATGATAATTTGAAACCGTCCTGTTTGAGTTTCTTCAATTGCGGCGACTCCGCGGACGACTATGCTGCCGCGGCCGGTGGCATAGACCCCGGCGATAGTTTGGGAGTCATAAATAATTCCGCCAGTCGGGAAATCAGGGCCTTTGACAAATTTTAATAAATCTTCGATCGTGGCATCAGAATTAAATTCACCGGCAAGTAACAGCGGATCAGCCGTCGCCAGATCGGAAGGCTTTTCAACCTCTTGACCTTTTAGCCTTTTATCCTGTGTTTGTTGACCTGTTGACCTGTTAACCTTTGATTCTTTTTCTATCAATTCTATCAGCGCATCGCAAACTTCGGTTAAATTATGAGGCGGAATTTTAGTCGCCATCCCGACTGCGATTCCGTCGGAACCCATCAAAAGTAAATTCGGGACTTTTGCCGGCAGCACCGTCGGCTCTCTTTGACTGCCGTCAAAGTTATCCATAAAGTCCACGGTTTCTTTTTCCAAATCAGCCAAAATTTCAGCAGTGATCCGTTCCATTCTGGCTTCGGTGTAACGCATGGCAGCCGGCGGGTCGCCGTCAATTGATCCGAAGTTTCCCTGACCGTCAACCAGCCTGTATCTCATCGAAAAATCCTGCGCCAACCGGACCAAAGCATCGTAAACGGCCATGTCTCCGTGTGGGTGATATTTTCCTAAAACCTCTCCGACAATTCTGGCGGTCTTCTTGTAAGAAGATCCTTTGGTTAGTCCCAGACCTTTCATGGTATAAAGAATCCGGCGATGAACAGGCTTTAATCCGTCTCTGACATCCGGCAGGGCTCTGGCTACAATCACCGACATGGCATAGTCAAGATATGACCGTTCCATTTCGGTTGTAATTGGAACCTGTTTGACCAAGCCGTAGTCGGTTTTGATTAGTTGGTTGTTGTTATCTGATTCCATAATTATTGACGATGGATGGTAGAAGATAGAAAGTGGTGGTAGAAGATAGAAAGTAGAGGGTGGAAAAATCCATCTTCTATCTTCAATTTTCTACTACTATCTTCCATTTTCTATCATCTATCGTCACCTCGCGCATTTCTCTAATTTCTTTTCCGCCTCTGCTTTTCCTATCCAATTTCTAACCTTGACCCATTTTCCCGGTTCCAGTGTTTTATAGGTTTCAAAGAAATGCTTTATCCTGTTTTTCAGAGCCTCCGGAATATCGGAAATATCTGCCCAGACTCCATTGATAGGATCGACTTTAGCTAACGGAACGCCGACGAATTTGTGATCAATCCCCTCTTCGTCTTCCATTTCCAGCATCCCGATAATTTTGCCTTTAATGACACAACCGGGAACTACTGCTTGGCTGGATAACAGGACGATGTCAGCCGGATCTCCGTCTTCTGCTTTGGTTCCCTTGATAGATCCGTAATTTGCCGGATATACTTCCGAGGTAAACAGAAATCTATCAGCAACTAGCTCACCGGTTTTCTCGTCAATCTCGTATTTTACGGACGAACCGGCCGGAATTTCGATAAAAAACTTTAAATTATTTATGTCTGCCATGTTTTCACCCCCTTCTATATATCTAATGTCGCTAATTTTGCGTGAGTTTGAATGAACTTGCGTCTTGGCGGAACATCGGCTCCCATCAATGTTTCAAAAACTAAATCAGCTTTTTGGGCGTCATCAATCATTACCTGTTTCAGAATCCTGCTTTTCGGATCCATAGTCGTTTCCCATAATTGCTCAGCGTTCATTTCTCCCAAACCCTTAAACCGTTGAATGATTATATTAGCATCCTTATCAACGGATTTGATTTCGGCAACTTTGGCATTTAATTCTTCATCAGTGTAAACATAATTATTTTTAGCCTTGTGTTGGATTTTATAAAGAGGAGGTTGGGCAATATATAAGTAACCGTTTTTGATTATTTCCGGCAGATGGCGGTAAAAGAAGGTTAAGTTTAAAGTAGTGATGTGCTCGCCGTCAACGTCGGCGTCGGCCATTAAAACTATCCGATGATATCTTAACTTTTCGATTTTGAACTCCTCCCCTATCCCCGCCCCCAAAGCAATTAGCAATTCTTTAAGGGCCTGATATTCGATTATTTTGTCCAGTCTGGCCCTTTCGGTATTCAAAACTTTTCCCCACATCGGCAGGATGGCCTGAAAGCGCCGGTCTCTACCCTGTTTGGCGCTATTGTGAACAAAAACCCCGTTGGCTAGGGCAAAATTGTGTGTTTCTGGTACTTCCAAGTCATAAACATCAATTCTCTCGTTTAGGGGAATAATTTTTTTAATGCGGTGATTAAAGTTTGTTACGGCTTCAAAGAGCCGATTTTCATCCCCGGCAAAGAACCTATCGCGGATAGTTTCATAACGAAGAAGATTTGTGTCGTGAGTATTTTTCCTCAGGCTTTGATAGGCAAATATGTCAATTAGTCCGGATCGCAGATATATTTCATGCAGGTTGGATAAAGCTTTGTTCAGATAAGTCTGGTTGTAGGCAGTTTTACGTTTGGATCGAAATTCTTGAGTCCATTGTTCTTTAGTTTTTTGACTGCGCCAAAGACGAAGGTTTTCATCTGACCATTGTTGTAAGGATAAATCTCTTAAGAGTTGTTTGTGTTCCGGGTGATTTGCAAAAAATAGTTTGACTCGCTGGGATTGCTTTTCCCTGTTTTCGTTATTAACCCAATATTTTTTTTGTTCCTTATTTAGTGATTTATTATTTTTTATTTGGTAATCTTTGTTATCGGTATAGAAATCCATGAACTTTTGGGCCATATATTGTTTGTAACTATCATTCTGCCATTGTTTTTTAGCGCGGTCGCTCAAAGTTTTTCGCATTGCAGGAGTAGTCATTGCCTGCCTAATTTTTTCTCGAAATTCCGGAGTTTGGTGAAGCCTGGCAACTTTTTCCTTTACGTCCGGTCGGTGCAGGCTGACTTTTAATAACTCTTTATGTAGCGTGAGGTGATCCTTTTTGGAAAGCCTTTTGAGATTGTCCGGATTGTTATTTAGCTTGTTAAAATCCAGATGATGCCGATGGTCTCCATCGCTTAGTTGATACTTGTTGTTATTTAAATTGTATTCGTCTGAAAGCATGTGAGTAAACAACCAACGGTGTTGGCCAGGGTCAAACACCATTTCATAACCCTCAATGGTTATGCGTTTACCGAGGCGAGAAAATTGTCTGCGAAGTGGCATTAGAGAATCGCTGGGTCTCAATTTCCGCGCTTGTTTATAGGAACCGTCTCGTAACATGAATTTATGATTGGGAGTACAGGCAATTTCCTTGTTGTTGTCTAATACTATTTTAATCACCCGAGCGTTTTGTTTAGTAATTCGAGGGAAAACAATAGGAGCAATGCCAATAGAACCATTTGACTTGATAGTGTAGCAATAGTTTTGTTTTCCGGTTTGGACTTCTTTAACGAGTTTTTTAAATGATAAATTTCTCCCGTCTGCCAAGGCGACTTGAGTATTACCTGAAAAACATCCTCCGGCGCTGTCGCCTTCAACTACGAAAAGTTCTGATTTTGCCGGGTCTCTTTCCTGACAATCGGCTAATTTACCGGGGAGACTGGCGCCTTCCAAAGCGCCTTTTCTGATGACTGCTTCTTTAGCGGCTCTGGCCGCTATTCTGGCTCTGGCCGCCAACAGAACTTTTTCGGTGATTTTTCTACCATCTTGAGGGTGCTCTTCCAGATATTCATCCAACTTTTCCCTGACGATTTGATATACGGCCGATTGGGCTTCGGGATTATTAAGTTTGGCTTTGGTTTGAGACTCAAATTGAATCTCATTGCTGGACATTTTAACGAATATTACCGCGGTCAGGCCTTCTCTAAGATCTTCTCCGGTTAATTCTTCACTGCCTTTGGAGTTATTTTTTAGATAGCCGTTTTTAAGCATATAATCTTTAAAAGCCTTGGATAGGGCCATTCTAAAACCGGTTAAGTGAGTGCCGCCGTCAACGGTTTTAATTACATTGGCAAAGCTTTCGATGGTTTCAGAATAAACATCGGTGTATTGAAGAGCGACTTCAACCCCGATTTGTGTCTTTTCATCTTTGACGGACCCTGAAATAAAAATTACTTCGTGTATGGCTTTTTTATTTTGATTCAATTTTGCCACCAAACTTTTAATTCCGCCCTCAAAATAAAAATGATTTTCGGTATCATGTTCCAAATCAACTAAATGAGTGCTGAATTTAGCTAGCAGATATGATCTTTCCCTTAAGAATTCGGCGATTATATTTTGATTCCATTTAGTGGTTATCTTAAAAATTGATGGATCCGGAATAAAGCTGGAGACAGTTCCGGAACGAATGGTAAAAAAGGCAGGAGGTAAAAACGGAAATAATTTTTTAATTTCTGGCGATAGAATCGGTTTAACGGGTGATACCGGATGGCCGATTTTATATTCCTGCGTCCAATATTTATTATCTCTTTTGACTATTACCCGCATTTGGGAAGAAAGGGCGTTGACGGCTGATGCTCCGACTCCGTGCAGTCCGCCGGACGCTTGATAAGCAGTTTCTTCAAATTTTCCGCCGGCGTGAAGGCGGGTCATGGCTAATTCCAGAGCGGAAACTTTATATTTGGGGTTCATATCCACCGGAATTCCCCGGCCGTCATCGACCACGGTGGCATAGCCTTTATCGTCCAGATAAACCCAGACGTTTTTGGCGTATCCGGCAATGGCTTCGTCGACCGAATTATCCACGATTTCTTTTATCAGGTGATGAAGGCCTTTTTCATCGGTGGATCCGATATACATTCCAGGCCGCTTGCGGACTGGTTCTAAGCCTTCCAAAACTTTAATCTGTTCGCCGGTGTACGCAGGTGATTTTTTCGCCATTAAAGAAAGCATCCATTTGAGATGCCTTGATTCATTCTACCAGCCTTGGGGGTGATTGTCTACAAGTTTCCTTTGTCGTTCCAGCCTCGAGCTGGAATCTATATAATATAGATTCCCGATCAATCTCGCCTTGCTGTCGCTTCGTCGAAGCGTGTCGGGAATGACATAGGAATATCAAGAATAAATTGTTGCAGGGCCAACCGAACGTTGAGGTTGTTTTTGAGACGGCGGTGGGCTAAACAAGCTGCTGTCAGGCAGGTTGTTAATGAACGTTGTGCGTTGAGCGTTGTGCGTTGAAGCAGAACGGAATGCAAATCAGCGATGATGTTTTCCAAAAATTTCAGGGCTTCCGGACGTGGGATAGTCCCCTGATATGGCGAGAATTTTTTTCCGGAAAACTCTGACAGCAAATCGTAAAGAATAGTTAATTTTTCAGATAGTAATTTATTCCCAATTTCAGTTAAACGTTGTAGAAAGTCAATGCTATAGCTTATCGAATCTACAAGGGTTGCTGATGTTTCAGAGGACAATCTGATGATTTTGCATCTGGATCTGATGGTTGGCAGCAGTGAAGATTCCGAATCTGCCGTCAAAATAATATAGTTATCTTTCCCCGGTTCTTCCAGAATTTTTAATATTGCCTGCTGGGCCGGAATAGTCAAGCATTGAGCTTGGCGGACTATAACTACCCGTGATTTGGATGATTGTTGGGAGAGCCAATTTGAAATAAATCTGACGTCTTCGATGGTTAGGGTCGGCAATTTACTTTCTTTTTTAGCCGAAGGGCACAAATTCAGTTTATTTTCCCGGGTAATCCCGCTCAATCGCGATTTGAATAGGTTTTCAACCTGCTCCCCTACCCTATCTTGATTTTGGCCACAGACTAAGAATGCGTGCATGATTTACTTTTTGGCTTAAACATTCTATATTATATAGAGTATTATGAATGTGCCTACTGCCCGGGCTACTATCTTAGATATCCTGTTATCCGGAAGAGTTATAACCGATGATCAGTTTAACCGGGTTAAACTGGAGTCCATCAATACCGGAATTCCGGCCGAACAAATACTGCTTAACCACAATTTTGTCGATCCTCAAAAATTAGCCCAAGCTAAATCCGTGCTGTATAACGTCCCTTACGTCAATCTTTCAGAACGAGCGGCATCTCCCGAGGCTTTGAATACTTTACCGGAAATAGTTGCCAGGCGGTATTTGGCGTTTCCGCTGTCTCTGGATAAGGAAGCCGGGGTTCTGTCAGTCGTGTTGGTCAATCCATTGGATTTATCGGTATTGGAATTTTTGGAAAAGAAAACCGGATTTAAAATCAAACCTTTGATGGCCGCCGAAGTTGACGTAAAGCTAATGATTGATGAAAAATATTCCCAGAGTTTGTCAACCGAAGTTACCGAAGCTTTAAAAGAATCCGGCGAACCCACTCGTCAAGTTGTTGATGTTACCAATTTAACTTCCGGAGTGGCTGTCAGAGAAGCCCCGATTACTAAAATTGTGGCTACTATCCTGGAATTTGCCATGAAATCCAGAGCATCTGATATTCATATTGAACCTCAGGAAGACAGGACTCAAGTCAGATACAGAATTGACGGGATTCTGCATGAAAAATTGATTTTGCCCAGAAGGGTGCATGATGCCGTAATTTCCAGAATTAAAATTCTGTCAGAAATGAAAATCGACGAAAAACGGGTTCCCCAGGACGGCCGGTTCACTTTTCGGGTCGGGGGAGAAGAAGTGGACTTGCGGGTTAGTTCCCTGCCAACAGTCCACGGAGAGAAAATCGTGATGCGGCTCTTAAAAAAATCCGGACACATCCCGAGTTTGTCCGAGTTGGGTATCAGGGGCCGGGCTTTGAAAAATCTGGAAGATGCAATTGCCGTTCCTCACGGGATTATTTTGGTTACCGGACCAACCGGGTCCGGAAAGACTACTACTCTATATTCGATTTTACACAAAATCAATACCCCCCGGGTCAATATAGTTACATTAGAAGATCCGGTGGAATATCAAATTGCCGGCATAAATCAGGTCCAAACCAATCCTCAAGCCGGGTTGACCTTTGCATCAGGTTTAAGAAGTTTTTTGCGCCAAGATCCGAATATTATTATGGTCGGAGAGATCCGTGATTCTGAAACTACCGATTTGGCCATTCAGGCTTCGTTAACCGGACACTTAGTTTTTTCCACTTTGCATACTAATTCGGCCGCCGGAGCCTTGCCGCGGTTATTGGATATGAAGGCGGAACCGTTTTTGTTAGCCAGTTCGATGACTTGTGTTATGGCCCAAAGGGTAGTCAGAAAAATTTGCGAGCATTGCAAGGAAGAATATCAGCCCCCGGTCGAAATAATAGAAAATGTCCGCCAAGTGTTGGGTAAACTGCTTCCGGCCGGAGAATTTAAACTCTACCGCGGCCGGAAGTGTCCGGAATGCAGTGATACCGGCTACTTTGGCAGAATTGCCGTATTTGAGGTCTTGCTTATTAGTGAAAAAATTGGTAGATTGATATTGGAGCGCCGGCCGGCAATGGATATCGAACGTCAGGCGGTGGAAGAAGGTATGGTTTTAATGAGACAGGACGGATATTTAAAGGCTTTAGAAGGGATTACATCAATTGAGGAGGTGTTAAGAGTCGCGCAGACATAAATGTAAGTACAAGAAAGTAAAAGAAAGTACAAAAAAGTACAAGAAGGGCCAGCGCAATGTTTCTTTTTTGTACATTATTGTACATTTTTGTACCTTTTTGTACTTGAATTAATAATGACAATACAAGAACTTTTAGACATAGTTGTTGCCAAGGATGCTTCCGATTTGCATTTGGTGGTTGGGTCTCCCCCCTCAATCAGGGTTGACGGCTCGTTAATTTTTTTAAAAAATGAACCGTTAACCAATGACGAAGCAATCCAACTGATCAATTCTCTGCTGACTCCGGAACAAAAGGATCAATTTCAGGTCAATAGAGAGTTGGATTTGAGTTATCAGTACGCCGATAAAGGCAGATTCAGGATTAACGTTTATTTTCAACAAAATCGTCCTTCGGCGGCTTTAAGGCTGATTCATTCCAATATTAAAACCCCGGAACAATTGCGTTTACCTCAGATTATCCACACTTTTGCCACGTTGAAACAGGGATTTATACTGGTTACCGGTCCGACCGGACACGGAAAATCTTCGACTTTGGCGGCTATCATTGAAGAAATCAATCAAACCCGGTCCGATCACATTGTCACAATTGAAGATCCGGTCGAATTTATTTACACTCCGAAAAAATCAATTATCTCCCAGCGGGAAATGAAATATGACACCCATGGATGGGACATTGCTTTGAGGTCGGCCTTGCGGGAAGATCCGGACGTGGTTTTAGTCGGCGAAATGAGGGATTATGAAACCATTGCCGCTGCTTTAACCGTGGCTGAAACCGGCCATTTGGTTTTTGCCACCCTGCACACCAATTCGGCCGCTCAAACAATTGATAGAATCATCGATGTTTTTCCGGAAGAGCAGCAGCAGCAAGTCCGACAGCAATTGGCCGGAAGCTTAGAAGCGGTTATTTCCCAACGCCTGATTCCGGCGATTCCGGTAGGCAGGATCCCGGCGACGGAAATTCTTTTGGCGACTCCGGCGGTGCGGAATTTAATCCGCGAAGGCAAATCTCATTTGATCGACAATGTTATCCAAACTTCGGGGGCTTTAGGGATGATGACTTTAGAAAATTCTTTGGTTTCCTGGGTTAGGTCTGGGGCGATTACCTTGGAAATGGCTAAAACTTACGCTTTGCGGCCCGGAGAAGTTGAAAGGTTGATTCACGGTTAAACCAAAAATTAAATGTTTCTATTTTCCTATAAAGCTAAGGCGGTTGACGGCCAAACCCTAAAGGGCCATGTGGAAGCTCCGACTAGGGAGATGGCGGTGGAAATCTTACGCCGCAAAAAACTGTTTGTAATTTCCGTTATAAACGTTAAACCATCCATCTTTGCGTTAATATCCAAAAAACTAAAGAAAATCGGGTCGGACGACGTGGTTGCCTTTACCCGGCAGATGGCGACTATGGTGGCTTCGGGATTGCCGTTAACCGAAGCTTTAAGAATACTCCGCAACCAATCAAATCCGGCGATGTCAACCGTTATCGGAGAAATATTACAGGATGTGGAGGGCGGAGCTAGTTTGGCCATGGCGCTGGAAAAGCATCGGGGGGTTTTTTCTCCGGTTTATATATCGTTGATCAAGGCCGGAGAGTCGGCCGGAGTTTTGGATAATATCTTGACCCGTTTGGCGGCCAATCTGGAAAAAAATAAAGCTTTTTCTAATAAAGTTAAAGGGGCCATGATCTATCCGGCGATTGTGGTAGGGGCGATGATAGTCGTTGGATTTATCATGATGATTTTCGTGATTCCGAAGTTAATGGAGATGTATCAAACTTTTAATGCCGAACTGCCTCTGGCGACTAAAATTTTGATTTCTTCTTCTACCTGGATGAAGAATAATGCCATAATAGTGTTTGGGATTTTGGCAGTGGTAATAACCGGATTTTCGATGTGGGTAAAAACCACTGACGGCCGGCACAAATTCGATCTTTTTATTTTCAAAGTTCCGATTATCGGCAAGCTTCAGAAACAAATCGTTCTGACGGAATTTACCAGGACTATCGGACTTTTAGTCGGAGCCGGAATTTCGATTATTGACGCCTTAAAAATTTCGGCTGATTCGGTCGGAAATTCTGTTTACCAAAGAGCTCTTTTATTTGCCGTTTCTTCAGTCGAAAAAGGCCTGCCGCTGGCCGTGCCGATCGCCCAGAATCCATATTTCCCGCCGATTTTGGCCCAAATGATTTCAGTGGGCGAAGAAACCGGCAAGGTTGACGAGGTGTTGGCAAAATTATCCCTCTATTTTGAGGCAGAGAGCGAGCAGGGGGTGGCGGCATTGACAGCCGCTATAGAACCGCTTATTATGATTGTGCTGGGAATAGGAGTTGGCTTTTTGGTGATCGCGGTTATCCTGCCAATTTATAATTTGACCAGCGCGTTTTGAAGATGAAAAAACATTTGCCCGCCTTGCCTTACCACTCGCCTTTTACAGAACTATTCGTTCACGGTTCGTGGAGCAGCTGGTCGGCGGGTCTCGCACTATTCAGAAATAAGTTTACAATCAAAGTGCTCGAAAGGAGGTGAATATAAATGTTAAAAATAAAGAAAAGTTTACCCGCCAGTTTGCAAAGCTTACGGCGGGGTTTTACTTTAATCGAACTTTTAATCGTCATCTCTATTTTAGGAATCTTGGCAGTAGCCGTATTATCAGCCATTAATCCGATTGAACAGCTTAGGAAATCCCGGGATGCCAGACGCAAGTCCGATGTGGCTGAACTTTTAAACGCCCACGAGCGTTACTTCACCACTTTCGGTTGTTATGTTTGGGATAATTACACCGGAACCTGCATGAATGGCTCCAATCCTGCCGCAACGATGATTACCACGGCGACGTTTTCGAGCGGTAGCATCAATGGTGACTTGGTTACTAAAGAAGAGATAAAAACTCAATTTTCTACCCGACAAACGGTTACCTTGAATGAAATGTATATGACTGAAGAGGCTACTAACAACCAGCTCTCAATTTGTTTTAGTCCGGAGAGCAAATCAGCCAGAGCCGGAGGTTTGGGGCCATTGAGGACTCAGACCAACGCGACGACCGGAACTTGCGGAGCTGCCTATACGGCCAGCGACGCTAACTGTAATGTGTGTGTGCCGCAGTAATCCAAGCATGGGTGGCCAACCTGTATAATATTAGTTAGAAGGCCGCCCATGTTTTGGCCGTCTAAATAGATGGAAGAGAAATCTGTGAAATGGATAGTTTGGCTGGTGTTGGGTATTAAGATCGCGGTAATCGGAGTATTGTTTTTGGCTTATTTTACCTTGACTTATTGTCAACAATGCCGGGAAGTTAATTTTTTGTATTATGCCAAAGATGAGAAATCGGTAGTTTGGCCGTTGACCACTTGGGATGCCCAACATTATATATATTTAGCGGAAAAAGGATATGGCCCCGGAAGAATGAGCAACGCTTTCTTTCCGCTTTTTCCATTTACTATCGTTTTGCTTAATTTAGTTACTAATAATTCCGTATTTTCCGGTTTATTGGCCTCGGGAATTTTTGCCATCGGCTCGGCCGGGCTTTTTTATTTGCTGGTAAGAAAAATATATAACAGGCAGACCGCATTTTGGTCGCTGGCGCTTTTTTTGTCTTTTCCGGCCAGCATGTTTTTGCATTTGATTTATTCAGAATCGTTATTCCTATTTTTATTATTGTTGTTGTATTGGGGATATTTTTCCGGAAAGAATATCTTGATTTACGCAGCCGCTTTTCTTCTGCCATTGAGCCGTTTCCAGGGAATCTTAGCCGCGTTACCGTTGTTTTTAACAGCCGTCATCCCTAGCGCAAAAGAAAAACTAAAACTATCTTTTCCAAAGCTGATTCTGACTCTGGGCTTTTTCGGCGGCGGGATTTTGGTTTATTTGGGGCTAATGAAATTCTGGACAGGGTCGGGCTTGGCAGGATTTGAAGCCCTAAAATTGTATGTTACCCGTTATTCGATATCTAATTTGCTAAATCCCCTGCAATGGTTTATAGGAAATTTTCTGACGCTTCCTTATTCCCTGCATGGGTTTAATACCAGCTTGATTGACCGGTCGTTTTTTATTTTCTTTTTGATTTGGCTTTGGCCGTCTTACCGGATTTTACCCCGAATACTTTTTTGGCAGATGATTGTTTTGGGGCTTTTGCCGGCCATGGCTGGATATTTTATGTCATACCCCAGATATCTGTTGGCGGCTTTTCCGATGTTTATTACTGCCGCTAAGATGATGAAAGGAAAAACGATTATTTTGGTATTTCCCATGCTATTATTGCAGGGATTATTTACCGTCTGGTATGGATTAAATTACTGGGTAGCGTAAAGATAACATCTTGAAGTGTGGTGTTATAGTCACAGGTAATGGATAAACCAATAAAATGCGGAGTTAAGATATTCATTTTAATAACGGTGGTATTTTCCATTTATTTAGGGTTTGGGACAAAATTCAGTTTTTATCTTTTCCAAGACATTGATTACTATAATTCTCTTGCCGGGGCAATCAAAAATGGCCGGCTTAATCTGGAAAATTTAACCTCCACCCAAGATTTAAGCTTTTATCAGGGAAAATGGTATCCGTTTTTCGGTCCTTTGCCGGCTCTTCCAATATTGCTGTTGCAACTTTTATTAAAAACTGATTTTATTCCCACTTTGCCGATTGTATCGTTGGTGGGCGCGTTTGGAGTTATCTTAGTGTATTTATTAATTCTAAAAACTGAAAAAAAGTTTTTTGGTCAAAATTCCCGGCTACCGCTACTGTTTTCCTTGCTGTTTGCCTTTGGTTCTTCTCAATTCTGGGTATCTGTCCGCTCCGGAGTTTGGTTTCAAGCTCAAGTTTACGCTTTTATTTTAACCGCTTTGGGGATGTATTTTATTGTCCGGAAAAACCGTGAACCCCACGACTATTTTTGGTCGGTTTTATTTTTTTCCCTCAACCTTTTGGTCCGACCCAACGCGGTATTATTAGTATCCATACCCTTGCTTTTGATGTTTTGGGAGGGATTTAGTAATTTCAGGAAAATTATTTTAGTTATGACGCCATTATTTGTTATAGGGATGGTATTTTTTGCGTATAATTTTGTCAGGTTTGGCAGTCCGCTGGAGACCGGTTATAAGTATCAAAAATTTCATTCTCATTATTCAATCAGAGTCAGTCAGGCCGGCGGCTGGTTTAGTCCGGGGAATATTCCGTACAATACGTGGTTTATGCTATTCGAATTACCCAAAATTGAAAATTTGAAATTAAAATTCAACCCGGAAGGAAATTCGGTTTTATTTCTCACCCCTCCTCTATTATGGACATTTTTGGCTTACTCCAAGTCCCGGCGGGATAATAAAAAGAAGAAATTAATTTTGTCCATCTGGACCGGAATAATTATTACCTTAATTCCGATTCTAATGTTGAGCGGCACCGGCTGGTATCAGTTTGGCTATCGGTATATTCTGGACATCATGGCTCCGGTTCTGGTTCTGGTGGTTTTTGGATTAAACGGAAAAATCAGCACATTATTTTTAACCGCAGTGATTATCTCAATCTATTTTCACCTGATGGGCGTATTGACGGTATAGAAATTTATGTCTAAAAAAATTTGTATATTTCTAGCCGGTTTTTTGATCATAGCGGCCGGAATCAATCAGGAAGTCAATATTTATGATGAGGGAGTAGCAGTATCTAACGCTCAAAGAATTTTAGCTGGTGAACTCCCGTATCGTGATTTTTGGCCCGGTACTTATCCGGTTGGACAGTATTATCTTTTGGCGTTGATGTTCCATTTTTTCGGGAGTAGTCTCAAGATAATGCGTCTGACGGATATTGTATTTCGCGCCGGGCTGGTGATGATTTTTTACAGTTTGATCAGACGTATTTCTAGCGGGAGTTTAAGCGCTATAATTTCATCTTTAATTTTATCTTTTTGGCTCGCCTCGATTGGTTTTTGGGGAGTTCCGATTTTCCCAGCTCTATTTTTTGGCTTCTTATCAATCGTTTTTTTATTAAAGTTCGTTAATGCTCGACAATATTATTGGTTGATTTTATCAGGTATCTTAAATGGTTTAAGTATTATATTTCGGCACGATATTGGGGTTTTTATCTGGGTGACTTCAGTTTTTTCTGTTGCAGCATTTGATTTTCATTTGATATTTATCAAAAAGAAAAAAATTAAAAATAAGCTATTTTTACAGGCAGTATCCATCGTTTTGTTTGCACTATTTTCTTTCTTACCGATCGGAATGACGACAGGAATACTTGTTTTTTCAGGAAGTGAATTATACAAAATTTGGGAAAGTCTAATAATTTTTCCAGTTTCCGTCTATTCTAAATTTGCCAGATTACCTTACCCACCCTTTTTCTTTGTTCCAGCCAATTTCAAATTTACTGCCGATTTTTTATTGATTTATCTAAAATACTTATTAACTCGATGGTCAACTTTTTATTTACCGTTTTTTATTTTCATCGGCGGACTTCATTGGAGTTTTGGGAAAAAGAAATTCATTTACGAAATTTGGACATTGTCTATTTTTGGCATATTTCTGTTTTGGCTATCCCTTCAACGAGCAGATAATATTCATATTTTACCGGCATTGATTCCGGCCTTGGCAGTTTTCGCGATTTTCATTGATAAATTAATATTCAGACGGAATTATAAATTAATAATTTTAATTTTATTTTGGGGATTATTAACAGGAATGTTTCAATCTTTGATAATTTCTCCCGTAATCATATGGTTAAATATCGTTAAAACCGCGCCTATCTGGAGATGCAATTCGCAATTGCCGGCGGCGGGATGTGTTTTCGTTTCCTCGGATCAGGAGAAAGCAGTTCGCTACATTCAAACCCACACAATTTCTTCCGAGCCAATATTTGTCGGAAATCTGCGCCATGACAAAATCTTTGTTAACGATGTAATGTTTTATTTTTTGGCTCAAAGAAAAATCGCAGTTGGCTATCATATTTTTGTTCCGGGAATGACCACGACTAAACCATTTCAGGAACAAATGATCAGTGAGTTGATTAAAAGAAGCGTAAACTATGTCGTGCTTTCTTCACGTTTTTCACATATTAGTGAACCAAACGAAAGAAGTAAAAGTAGCGGTGTGACTTTGATAGATGATTTCATCCGAGAAAATTACCAAGTTGAAGCTATTTTCTGGGAATACACGATTTTAAGGCGGGAAAGTAATCAAGTATTAGTTAATCCGAATTAAATTCATCGCTATAAAACTGAAATTACTGATTCGGAAGATGAAAAAATTAAGGTTTTTGTTCGAAGCGGCGCCAGATGACGTTTAATCCTACTGTCAACAATAGTGCCGCCGCCGCTATTGGACCAAATTTATTTAGATAGCCCGGTGTTCTCCACGTTAAATCCACATTCCCCCGGGCCCACATAAACATGTAGCCGGGAGTTATCCAAACTGGTTGGGAATAACTTCCGTTTCCGGTCGCGACCCAGTATGGACTATAGGTAAACTTTATGAATATCGGGGCGGGATCAGGAGATTCGACGGAAAAAGAAATTTGGGTCGGTTCGATTTTAAGATTGTTAATTTCCGGTTGAGTAAAATTAACCGCCGGCGGAATTTCGGGCAATTCTCTAACAATTAACTCTGATCTGTCGCTATTGATCCACCATTCGCCCAAGTTGACGTTCTTATCTGACCGGGGAGTTTGAGATAAAGCTTCGACTAGAGGTTTAGTAGAAATTGTTTTAAGGTAATAACGGGCTTGAAGTTGAGAACCATCAGACTCATCTAACATCAGTTTGGCAAATTCCGTGGCGCCTTTCGGCAATTCATCCTGTCCGTAGATAGTAGCGGTAACCAAGTTTATGCCCAAAATATCAGCGGTTTTGCCAATGTCCAGTTCTAATTTTGGCCGTTTTTCTGAATTATTAAAATCCGCTTCGTAGGTTCCATTTTTTCGGCTATAGGGGTCAATAGAGTTCTTCAGATTGTAATATATCAATCCGTAGGGCGAGGACTCAAAAAACAATCCGGTAGTACCGATTAAATTTTTGTTTGTTGCCGCCAGAAAGTGTTCGGCAGCATGAGAAAGTTGAAATACTTGAGCATGGCGCGAAACATCCATAACTCTTTGGGTAGTATTCCGGACAGAAAAATCCAGCCAATCCAATTTTAAGTTGATTATTGGGTTTAAACTTTTAATTAGAAGAAAAGCGATTCCTAAACCGATTACCCGTTTGGCCCCCAAAGAAAATTTTAAATCCGGTAGGCTTTGAGCGATTACTAAAGGGGCAAATAACTGAAAATACCAGGCGAAGCGATAGAAATGAATTCCTCTGATGCCGATTGGTTGTAGGGAAACCGCGCTAGTCATGTCCACCGCCGCTAAAACGGCTAGAATTAATGTTAAAACAGTCAAAGGCCGTTTTAGAGATTTAGAATTGATTGCCAGAATTAAGATGGTAAAAGCAATTATCCAGTGGATTAAAGGCGGGGCTTCGGTAAGATTAAAAGCGCCGGCGGCGAAATTTGGATCCAGCATGACCAGAATCCAAGGCAAACCGATGACGGCAGAAACAGCCATGGTTAAAATCCATTTTTTTATCTCCTCCTGATTTTTGTTTTTATACTCAGTTATAAATGAAATCACCAGAAAAATTAAGCCGACTATGGCGGCAAGCGGATGAGTCAAGAAAATTAGTCCCAACAAAACTGCCCGTCCGGGCCAAGTTTCGGCGGATATAAACAAAAGTAATAACGCTGTAGCCAAAAGAGCCGGACCGCCTCCGGTATAAACGGTGCCAAGGTAGGAGCCTAACATTCCGGAGCCGGAATAAAGAAACACCAATTGCATGGAGACTGCGGCTAAAATCCTTTTAGATTGCGAAAGCTTAAACTTCCCGGTTAATTTCCAGATGCCCAGCGTTAACAGTAAAAAATTAATAATTGTTATCGCGATCGCGGCTGTTTTTTCTGATTCCGAAAAATTAATCAAAATTTTTAACAAGTAGTGGTATCCCCAGGGATACCGAGCGGTAGGATATCCGCCCCAAAAACTGGTGTCCCAACCATTCTCCCAGGGAATCCAGGACAACTGTTGAGCTTTTTGGATATGTCCCGGCCAATCCCAATACCAGACAAAGTTAGGATTTTGGGAAAAGAACAATAGGGTTTTGCCGACAATCAAAATTGCTGTTAAAATATAAATGAAGTTAGTTTTTTTGAGCCTAATCGAAGAAACTAGCGAGGAAATGAATTTTTTCACTTCAGTATTATACATTGGAGGCGCGGTGGTTGGAACGGCAATTGGGAGTTTTTTGGGAGTAGTTATTGAGCGAAGCTCAATAAAAGGGACAAGGGCTAAGGGACAAGGGCTAAGGGCAAAAGAAAGCAGAAGCCGGTGTTCGGCTTGCGGTCATCAATTATTCTGGTGGGAGAACGTTCCGATAGTTTCATTTATTTTTCTTAAAGGGAAATGCCGGACGTGCCGCTCCCCTATCCCCTATTGGCTGCCGTTGATTGAGCTGGCTGGCGCCACCGCGGGTGCCGCTGTGGCGGCACAAATAGGACACATAAGTCTTATAGGACTTATGGGACTTATTCTAGTAGCGGCGGCGCTGATCTGGATTTTCTTTTCTGATTTAGTTTACGGACTGATTCCTGATTTGGCGGTGGCGGCCGGGGCCGTTGGGGCGATTTTAAGTAACTTAGGTAACTTAAGTAACCTAAGTTACTTAGCGGCCGCGGCCGCCGCGGCCGGATTTTTTGGTTTTTTAGTTCTGGTAACCCGCGGCCGCGGGATGGGGACCGGCGACGTCACCCTAGCGGCGTTTTTAGGCCTATGGCTGGGCTGGCCGAAAATTTTATTGGCTGTTTGGTTAGCTTTTATTTTAGGAGCAGTTGCGGGGTTGGTGTTAATTGGATTAAAATTAAAACGGTTTGGGCAAACCATTCCGTTTGGACCATTTATGATCGCCGGAAGTATCATTGCTGAAATATGGGGCTTAACTCTGCTACAATTATTTTTAACAATTTAACAATGAAACAATTTTCGGCCAAAGGCCGATCCGCCTCTGGCGGAAACAATTTAACCATGAATCGATCAGGCTTTACTTTGCTGGAAGTGTTATTGGTTATATCAATTGTGGGATTGTTGTCATCCGCGGTTTTCGTTGGCGTTTCCCGCCAGATCAAAAAATCACATGACGCTAAACGTAAAACTGACATTCATGAATTGCAGGTGGCTTTGGAAATTTATTACGCCGATCATCAGCGTTATCCGGATCAGTTGATTTTCAACGGCCAGCCGCTTACCAGCGTTGATGGTCAGACAATCTATCTAAATAGCGTTCCCCGCGATCCCAAAAACGTTAATCCTTCTCTATATGTTTATAACGCCACTCCCAGCGGTCAAGCCACTGGCTACGACATTTGCGCCTATAAGCTTGAAGCAGTTACCGAGAATCCCGCCGCTGACGAATCCTTTTGCTTGACTAACCGTCAGTAAGTTGCTATCGTTATAGACGATAGATGATAGAAAATGGAAAATAGGGGTAAAAGATGGAAAATAGAAGGAAAATAGAGAAAAAACGCGGTTTTACTCTAATCGAATTATTGGTTACCATTTCGATTATTTCGGTTCTTACGGCTATTGGTTTAGCTAATTATGCCGTTAGCCAGAAGCGGGCCCGCGACGCGAGAAGGCAAGCCGATTTGGAATCGGTCAGATCGGCCCTAGAAATTTACCGGGCTGATAATTTATCAACTGGCTATCCATCGGTGGGTTCTTACGCGGCTTTATGTCCTTCCGGTTCTGATCCAGTTTGTCGCAGCGGCGATCCACTTTACAATTATCTAAGCCAGTTGCCCTTGGACCCAAAAAATACCGCTCCGTACACTTATACTTATACCGGCGGCGTGAACACTTATACCATCTGTGCAAATCAGCTGGAAAGAACGGCGGTGGTGTACTGTCTAACACCGCCGTAATAACGATGATAGATGATGGGAAATGGACGATAGATGATAGAAAATGGAAAATGGTGGTGGAAGATGGAAAATAGAAGATAGATTGTTTTTGACTTTCTATCCTCCATCTTCTACTTTCTACCACTATCTTCTACCCCCTATCTTCTATCGTCAAAGATATTTATGAAACAAGGTTATTCCCTTCTCGAAGTTTTAGTTGCGGTAACCATCATCGGAATTTTAACCGGCTCAAGTTTAGTGGGATATAACCGGTTTCAGGGGCGTCAGGGACTAAAAAGCGCCGGGGAACAATTGGTTTCCGATTTAAGATTAACCCAAGCTAAGGCTCTATCCGGTGAAAAGGCTTCAAGTTGGTGTGTCGATTCTGACCCAGTAACCCCCCCTGATATTTATTTGTCCGTTTGGCGTCTTGAATTTATCAATCCGCCTACGTATGATACATATGAGATTAAAGCCGTTTGCTCCGACGGTTCAATTGCTTCTGATAAAACCATTACTTTCCCCAACTCGGTAACTAGATCAGGCGGAGATTCATTTGTCGATTTTGCGACGATTAATGGCACAACCAGCAATGCAAGTTTTGTTTTAAGCCGGCAATTGGGGACATCTTCATCTCAAATTACGGTTACGACCACTTCTGCCGGACTGATTAAATTATGGCCGATAACAGATATACCTTAATTATAAAATATGAAAAAATATTTAAAGATATTTTCATCTGTCATTCCTGCGAAACTATGTCATTCCCGCGAAAGCGGGAACCTATACAGATATAGATTCCCGATCAAGTCGGGAATGACAAATGAATCGGCTGGAATGACACGGAAAGGCCAATCATTAATAGAAATTTTGATCGCCATTTCAGCCATTACTATAGTTTTGACCGCTTTGGTGTCGGCCGCCACCCGCTCCCTGTCGGGATCAGTTTTCGCCAGAACTCAAGCTTTGGCGACAAAAACGGCCGAAGATCAAATGGAGAAAATCAGGGCAAATAGAGATAGGAACGGTTTGGAGAATATTACTTGCTCCAGCACGACGTGCTATCTTGATGATTCCTTACAGATACAAATCGGTAAACTGGATGTTGATGTCTTAAAAGTTTGGTTTACAGTGGCGGCCCCCGGAAGTTGTCCGGCCGGAAACCGCCAAGTTACTGTTATATCGCAATGGATAGACGGCAAGGGAACGCATCAGGCAAAATCAGTCAGCTGTTTTTCACTATGGCAATAAAAAAAGCCCACCTGCCGGCGAGGCAGGGTTTTACTTTATTGGAATTATTGATGTTTGTGTCTTTGGTAGGTTTAATATTGGTCGGAATCACCCAGGTTTTAGGATCAACGTTAGCCGGATCAGGTAAATCTCAAGGTATGCAACAGGTAAAGCAAAACGGCCAATTAGCGATGTCAACAATTTCCCGTTTATTGCGTCAAGCAAACAATGTTGATCCCCTTACCTGTGCTAATAGCAACCAGCTCAATTTTACGGTTTTGGAAAATGGTTCGACTTCAACCTATAGGTTTGAAACTAATTCATCGAGAATCCGTAAAACATATAATGGAGTTCAATCCTGGTTAACTGATGATCCTGATCCTCTCCAAAATGGAGTACAAGTGACAAATTTTGGGTGTAATCTGACTTTACCGGTGGACGGCCAGCCGGCTATCGTTAATTTGTCTTTCAATATCGGCAAGCCGGGATTGTCAGTCGAGAGTATTATTGCTAATATTAATTTTAGGGACAGCGTATCTTTAAGAAACTATTGAATTAATACCCAAAAATATGTATGATGATAATTATGAATATTTTTAAGCGGAAAGGCCAGGTGGCGATGGTGGTGGTTTTGGTGGTACTGGTGGGGTTGACTATCGGGGTGGCGATTTTGGGGCGGTCGGTTACTAATGTGGGCATTAGCAGTAAGGAAGAAGAAAGAGCCAGATCGTTTTCTGCCGCCGAGGCCGGAGTAGAAGATGCCTTACGCCAAGACTTATCAATGTTAGCCATTTCCGGTTCCGGCGGAGATTTTAATGTCGGTAATTCGTCAGTGTCTTATAAAGTGTCTAAATTAACCGATGTGACTTCTGAGATTAATCCCGGAGAAGTAGTGACGGTTGATTGGAGTAAAAGCGGCGCTACGTCATTTACCGTAACTTGGACCGGAACCAACTGTTCCCCGAATTTGGTGGCTACTACAATTACTTCTGCCGGAGCGGTAGTCCATTCGGTTCCGTCCACCCCTGCTACTTTTTCTAAAGGTTCAGGCGGATTAGTCAGAATGAGATTTGCCATGGAAATTCCCGGCTGCCGGACAAATGTGACGATTCATGGAACCGATGGAGACTTATCTTTTTTTCAAGTTGATTCCGTGGGAACATCCGGGGAAGCCAATTCAAAGATTGAAGTGGTTAGATCGACGGCAGCGTCTGGATTGCTCGACTTTGCCGTCTTTTCCGGCGGGGATATTAATTAACAACATGGCTGAAGAAATTATTGGTTTGGATATCGGCACCAGCAGCTTAAAAGCGGTCGCGCTTAAAGCTGTATCTAAAAGTTTTGCGGTTAGAAATATATCTATTGCCGCCAATCCAATTGGGCGGGTTTTGTCTGATTCTCCCGCCGAACAGGATAAATTAGTGGCTCAAATTAAAGTTTTAATTAAAAATCTTCAGCCGGCAAACAATAAGATCCGGTTGGGACTAGCTGAAAATCAGGTTTTTACCCGGGTAATTTCCGTTCCGGTTCTGTCGGAAGCAGAATTATCCAGCGCTATCAGATGGGAAGCAGAGCAGCATATTCCGGTCCCGATTTCAGAAGTTCAATTGGATTATACTGTTTTGTCCCGTCCGGCCAAAGGGATTAAAGAGGGGTCAATGGAGGTGTTGTTAGTGGCAGCCAAACACGAAATTGTCAATAGATTGGCCGATATGATGTCTTTAGCTGGTATGGAAGTAGTCGGCATAGAACCCGGACTTTTGGCAAGTTCCCGATATTTTTCTTCAGGCGATGGCGCGCCTTTTTTATTGGCTAATATCGGGGCCACCACCAGCGACTTTGCGATTATTTCTGAAAATCGGTTACATTTAACCTATTCGGTGCCAATGGCCGGAGAAGCTCTGACCAGAGCGGTTGAATTAAATTTGGGTTTAGAAGTATTGCAGGCGGAAGAATATAAGCGGGCTTATGGAATTGATCCCCGGCTAATGGAAGGGAAAGTCAGAAATGCCTTGTTGCTGGTATTTTCGGCTATAATGTCTGAAGCTAAGAAAGCCATAAATGCTTTTGAATCAACCACAAGAAATAAGAAAGTCCAGCGGGTAGTTTTATCGGGCGGGACGGCATTGATGCCCGGAATTTCAACTGAAACGGCTAATCAGTTAGGAGTATCTGAAGTGATTTTAATAAACCCTTTTCAGGGACTTGAGTTAAGCTCTGGTTTGAAAATTCCGGCAGAAGCTGCAGTTTATTCAGTTGCCATCGGACTGGCAATGGGAGTGTAAATACAATGAATAATATTATCAATTTATTGCCCGAAAGCGCTGTGGAAGGCAGCCGGCGCTTATCGATTTTTAAAACTCTGCAGGCGATTCTAATGGTTGTAACTTTGGTCAGTTTAGTTTTGACTATCGGTATTTGGGCTTTAAGTTTAATAACCGGAAAAGAGGCAGTGGTTGAAAACCTTAAATCTCAAGACCTGGAAGCCAAAATTACGACTTATTCCAAGAAAGAACAGCAATTTTATTTGTTAACTCATCAATTGGATAAAGCCAGTGAATTATTAAATTCCAGAACCCAAATAGAAAAAAAATTGGATGCGGTAATGACGGCGTTTCCGCCTGATGTTAATTTATCATCCGCTAAAATTGATAGTTCAGGAAAAAATATTTCCGTTACGCTTTCGACTGACAATCTTGAAAAAATGATTAAAGTTGTAATCGCGGCTAAAACCAAGCCATTCTCGTTGGTTAAAGTCAATGAATTTTCCCGGAATATAAAAGGAGAATATTTAATTGATTTGACTGTTGAAGTATTATGACACCAACATTTACCCATTCTTTAAGTTATCACGAATCCGCCAAGCTTCAGACCATTTATTTACCAATCCTGATTGGATCAATGATCTTTTTGGTAATTTTTGCCGGATTTATCCCGGGATTTAATTCGTGGAGAGAGAATTCCGCGATCTTGAAACAAAGACAGGAAACAAATTCTATTCTATCAAGCAAGGTTTCAATGTTAACAAGTCTTGACTCAACCGAGCTCCAGTCCAAACTGGATTTGGCAACTAAAGCAATCCCAATAAAATCTCCCTACAGACAGGCTTTGGCGTCGATGTCGGTTTTGGCAGATCGGCATAAAGTTGCAGTTGAGGGATTAGAGTTTAATAAACAAGCTGTGGGCTTGGGAATAAAAATTGGCGTGGCCGGAACTTACCCCGATATCTATTCATTCTTACAAGCTATTGAGAATATTTTACCCCTGGCTTCCGTCGATGCCATAAATCTAAACTCCAGATCATCTTCCTCCGATTTTACGGAAAAGACGTATTCGGCAGACCTTAATTTTAGTTTTTATTTTCAATCGTCCCCTAAAACGTTTGGGAAACTGACCGAAAAACTTCCGGTAATTTCAGCAGTAGGAGAAAAGAGTTTGCGCGCCATGCAGGGATTCGAATTTTTTGACCTGCAATCAGCAGACACTTTATCTGTAGACGGGAGCAGCAGGGCCTCTAAACTGTTTCCTGATTAAGCGATTCCACATTAAAATTAAACCGTTTTTGATTTTTAGAAGCCAGAATCTTGACCAATGATCTGATGGAGTTGATAGTTTTTCCGCCTTTACCGATAACTTTTCCCATATCATCGGGATTTAATTTGGCGGTAATCGTTACAGACTCCTCATTTTGCAGGGATTCAATTTTCAAATCGTCAGGATGATCAGCTATTTTATTCAGGATATATTTGATTAATTCTTCCATTTTTTTTATGATTTTTTATACAAGTTTCTGACCGTATCGGTAGGTTGAGCTCCCTGGTTTATCCAATAATCATACCTTTGTTTATCTAAACGGACGAGAGGAGGGTTCATTAGCGGTTGAAAATTACCGATATTCTCCACGCATTTTCCATCGCGTTTGGACTTGGCCTCAGCAATGACAAAACGGTAAGTGGGTTGGTTTCTTTTGCCGGTTCTCATCAACTTAATCTTTAGCATAGTTAAGCATTATATCATTTTTAAAGCCGTTTTGGCCGCTTTCTGTTCAGCTTCCTGCTTGCTAGCTCCAAAGCCTGAAGCTGTAGGTTTTCCGTTAACGACTACTTCCGCGGTAAAAACCCTCTGATGGTCAGGACCGGAGATATCAATAATTTTATAGGTTGGAGAATTAAATCCTTTTGCCTGGACAATTTCCTGAAATTTGCTTTTTGAATCTAGTTTTATGGCAATCTTTATTTTTTTATCCGCATTAACCAGCAGGGTGGAATAAATGAATTCTTTAGCTGCTTCAAATCCCCTATCCAAAAATATGGCTCCGATTATGGCTTCAACGACGTCTGCCAACAGGGAAACATTATATTCCCCTTCATCCCGTTTTTCGCCTTTTGAAATAAAAATACTTTTAGGAATGTCCAGTTCAAGCGCCAATTTAGCCAAGGTTTCCGTCCGGACCAAGGCAGTTCTGGACTGGGTCAGTTTTCCTTCTTGGTGTTCCGGGTATTTTAAATAGACAAATTCGCTGACTACCAGCTCTAATACAGCGTCGCCTAAAAACTCCAGTCTTTCATTGTGGGAGTTGCCTTTGCCTTCATTAACCGCGCTGCGGTGAGTTAAAGATTGCTTCAGAAGATTTGGATTGTTAAATTTTGGAAGGTTCATTTATTAAAAGTACAAGAAAGTAAAATAAAGTAAAATAAAGTACAAAAAGGGTCTGGAAATTTTTTATTATATTTTTCTCTCTTGTACCTTCTTGTACATTTTTGTACCTTCTTGTACTTTATTCAGTATCGCCCCCAGGATTCCGTTTACAAATCCGGGGCTGGATTCGGAACCGAATTCTTTTGCCAGCTCAACTGCTTCATCAATTATAACTTTAGGCGGGGTTTTCTTTTCTACAGCCAGTTCCCAAATTGCAACTATCAATACGGCTTTATCGACTTTATTAATTCGTTTTGTTTTGCCTTCGGCCGTGGCTTGCGCCATTAGCGAATCAATTAACTTGTACCGCCTTAAGATTTTTTTGGCTTTCGGAGAAGGGTTAATTATATTGTGGAAAGTGCCTGAAAAAAATTCTTCTACCAACAGTTTTCTTTTTAAGTGGCGCTTATCGGTTCTAGTTTTCACTTATTTAGTTTTTGCGGAACAATAGAACAGTTGGCACAAATAAAATGCGGCCGTTTAAGATTGCCGCATTTAGGGCATTTAGTTAAAGTTGGCAGAGCTGCAATATGGCCGGCACGTCTTTTCCCGCGGCGATAGCTGCTGATTTTGCGTTTAGGTAGTGCTCCCATAAGCCTATTTTAATTCAAAGCCACCTGTTTATCAAGCATTGCATTTATCAGTAATTTAATTTGAGGATATTCTTGTGAATTATTGATAACTTTTTCGGCTATCAGCCGGATTTTATTTACTTTTTTAAAGTCGGAAATATCGGCAATTTTGAACTCCGGCCATCCATGCTGAAAAGTGGTCCACATGCTTCCGGGCCCGCGCATTTTTAGGTCCATTTCAGCTAACCGGAAGCCGTCGGAAATTTTTTCCATGATGTTTAATCTGCCGGAGGCGGAATTGTCAGTTGAGAATAACAGACAGTAAGATTGGGAATCATTCCGGCCTACCCGGCCCCGCAATTGATGGAGTTGGGCCAATCCAAATCTTTCCGCACCTTCAATCACGATAATTTTAGCCCCGGGGATATCAACTCCGACTTCAACCACGGGAGTGGCTACTAAAATATCAATTTTACCCGCTTTCATATCCGCTAAAATTTGCGTTTTCTCCTTTGGCCGCAAACGGCCATGGACCAAACTTAATCTTAATCCTTTAAAAGTCGATTTTAGTTTTTCAAATTCGGTAGTTACTGCCTTAACTGATTTCAGGGTTTCAAGAGTGGAGTCTTCTACAAACGGGCAAATTATAAAGACTTGAGACCCTTGTTTAACCTGTTTGGCAATCCATTGATAGGCGGATAAACGCTTAAAATCAGGTACTAGCCAAGTCTTTACCGGTATTCTTCCGTCAGGCATGTCCGTTAAGGTGCTGACATCCAGATCGGAGTAAAGGGTCAAGGCCACGGTCCGGGGAATCGGAGTAGCGGTCATGGACAGAACGTGAGGAGATAATCCTTCAGATATGAATTTTCCGCGTTGTTCAACTCCAAAACGATGCTGTTCGTCGATGATGACAAGGGCGAGCTTGTTTTTATCAATAATATTTTCTGCTCTTTTATAAAGCAGGGCTTGGGTACCGATGATGAGATCGGGCTTAGCAGAATTTGAAATTTTTCCCGCGGAGTGGGATCCGGCTCTGCCGGAAAATTTTGTTCTGGTCGCTCCGGTCAATAATGCAATCTTAACGCCGAAAGATTTCAAGAATTTCGTTAAGGTTTCGGCGTGTTGATCGGCCAAGACTTGGGTTGGAACCATGAATGCGGTTTGGAATCCGACCTTGATGGCAGAAAGTGCGGCAACAGCGGCGACAATAGTTTTTCCGGAACCAACATCACCTTGAAGCAAGCGATTCATGGGGTGGGTTTGGTTTAAATCAGTTAAAATTTGGTCAATTGCCGTGATTTGTCCGGGGGTTAATTTAAATGGCAAGGACGAAATAAATCTGTTAATTTCCGGTCTGTCAGCGGGAATTGCAGGAGAAGTTTTTTCTTCCAGTTGTTTCCTTCTGATTAAGCCGTTGGTCTGAAATTTAAAAATTTCGTCAAACTCCAGTCTGGTTCTGGCTTTTGTCAACAGGTCAGAAGAGGACGGAAAATGAATTTCTTTGAGGGCTGTTTCAAGGCCAAGCAATGATTCAGCGGATAATATTTTTTGCGGCAGCCAATCTTCGATTTTTATTTCCAAGACGCCAAATATTTTATTCCGCAGCCATTTGGAAGTTAGTCCCTTGGTCTCTGGATAAACAGGGATCAGTCTTCCGGTGTGGATCAGTGAATCTATTAAGGCCTGGCCTTGGGAACCCAAGGCCAGGCCTTTTAATATCTCAAAGTCCGGATTTTGGATGACTAAATATTTTCCCTGTGTTTCTACCGTTCCGGCGACTGACAAATTAATCCCCGGCAATATTATGTTTTTGAGAAATAGTTGGTTGAACCAAATGATTTTTAATTTTCCCGTCCCGTCATTTAATTCTGCCTGTTGAATCGTAAATCCCCTCTTTTTGGTGAATTTGTGAGAAAAAGAAGTTACTTTGCCGATAACTGTAACTTTTTCTCCCGGCTGGAGGTTAGCGATCGGAGAAATCAAAGAATAATCTTCGTAGCGGACCGGATAATAATTAATTAAATCTTCCAGGGTTTTGATCCCGACTTTGTCAAGAAGTTTTAAATACCGGCTTTGGACAGAAGGATGAATAATGTTTTTAACGGAATCGGTCAGCCTGAGTGTCATTATTATTTAAAGGGCCGAAAACAATGGAAGCAATGATGTAGCCAAAATTGCCAGTGAAGCGATAATCGTAATAATCGTCCAAATCCCCCGCTGTTTTTTAGTTAGTTGCATATTTATTCAAATATATAAAATGTAGTACAACATTTTATATATTAGTCTATGAGTTTTATCCAGTTTCTTTTGCCAATTTTAATTATATCACCGGATTTTAATTCAGAAATTGGAAATTGTCCTGCGGAGCGTGATCCGCCATTGCCCGAAAAATTGGTAATTGGTAATTGATTAACCGAAACCGCTTTCTGATCGATTAATCTTTTTCCCTCTCCCCTACTACTGATAGTTTTAGATTTTTCCAGCAAGTCGATAATGGTGGCATTTTCCGGTAAAGACGACAGGTTGAAGGTCGGAATTTCCGCAGGCGTCTCTCCGGCCTGAACGGTTTTTTCGAAGTTTATTTTGGCGGATTCAGCCTGATTTTTTCCATGGAATTGGGAAACAACGTCAAAACTTAATTCTTTTTTGGCATCCATCGGGTGGAGTTTTCCGGCAGCAATTTCTGTTTTGACCTGCGCGATTCGCATCAGCGGAATATCAGAAACTAATTCCATGTACGGAATAATTTGTTCGTCCGGAACGCTCATTAATTTTCCGAACATATCTTCAGCTGAATCATTTAGCCAAATGCAATTGCCGACAGATTTACTCATTTTCTGTCCGTTGGTACCGATTAAAAGCGGAGTGGTTAAAACAAATTTATCTTTATTTTTTAAAGCTTTAAGCAGAGTCCTCCCGGCCATCATATTGAATAGTTGATCTTTTCCGCCGATTTCCAGATCGACTTCTAAATGAACGGAATCATATCCCTGCATCAAAGGATACAAAAACTCGTGAAGATGAATGGGTTTTCCGGCCTTTAGTCTTTTTTGAAACATATCTCTTTCAATTAACTGTTGCACGGTGAAGTTAGAAGCTAGTTTAACTACATCTTCAAAGGTTAGCTTGCTTAACCAATCGCCGTTATATACAAAATTCGCTCTGGAAAAATCGACTATTTTTCCCGCTTGAGAGCGGTAATCAGCCATGTTTTTTTCTATTTGGTCGTCGGTCAGCGATATTCTCTCGGCTTCCCGGTCCGACGGATCGCCAATTTTTCCGGTAAATGATCCGACTAAGAATATGACTTCATGGCCGGCATCAATGAATTCTTGGATTTTTTTCAACACTACCCCGTGGCCGATGTGTAGCTGAAAGCCGGTCGGGTCGATTCCGAGATAAAGCCGGATTTTTCGTTCTGAAATCAGTTTCTTCAGCCCTTCTCGGCCGGGCAAAATTTTCTCAACGCGACGGGTGAGAAGTTCGTTATTCTGTTTCATAGTTAATTAAATATTTTATCAAGGATTATTTTAATCTTTTTCCACAGATGATTTATCCGATAATAATGTGATTAGTAGCTTAAATACAATTATGACGCATCATAACTAATTGCTGGACGAAAGAGTTCCTTGAAGAAATTTATTTATCCTCCCCCATCAAAGTCCCCTCGCGTGTAGGGATCGTGAGGAGTTCTTTGAGTATGACCAAGCCAGGTAATTTTATCCTTATGCAGCAATAGGTCAACGATTTTGTTCTGAACATTATTAGCCAAGTTAAGTGAGTCAGCAGGAATTACTACACTGTTTCTTTTCTCTTCATGTTGGACACCGAAAGATGAACTGCGAAAACCTTCCCCGTAAGAAAGTATAACTCTATCAACTTCTATCTTTGCTCTTATAAATAGATTATTTTTAATACTAGATTCTTTATCGTTCAAAGTTGCAATAAAAATCTTTCCAGAACCAATTACTAGACTCGGTTTACATCTTAAACTGTATTCATTCACTACATCTGGATCTTGAAAGTATTCTTGCAGTTGAGAAAAGAGAATCGGTATCTCACTGGCTTCAAGTTGTTTCTGCATCTGTTCTGCAAACTCAATATACCCTCTTTTTTGGCGAAATCTATCGTTTTCAAATTCCGATTGTCTTTTTGTTTTTTCCGTTCTCTTTGTTTCTATTGCCTCTCTCAAGTTTATGCTCATGTTAATTATATTACCGAAAGTAAACAACGAAGTCAAACTCTTGAATCTGTCAAACGGGTTTGGTAGGATGGTTATATGAGTGTTACAAAAAAAGATAAGGTCGGAGTTAAAGATAAAGCTAGGGCTAAAGACGGAATCCGGGAGGTTGTCAGGACGGAGATGCTAAATATTGTCACGGAAGTGATAATCCCGGCGCTTGACCAAGTGTATTCTGCGATTGAAGATCTTAGAAGTGAAACTAACAATAACTTTTCTAATGTTAATCGCAAATTAACAGATTTGAGCATGGACACACCTTCCCGAAAAGAATTTAACGAGCATGGCCAAAAGATCCAGCGGTTGGAGCGCGAATTGGGATTTGTTTGAATCTGTCAAATTGGTTTGGTAGGATGGTTATATGAGCTTAACAAAGAAAGATATAAAAGAGATTGGAGAAATTGTGGGAGTAACTGTTGCTCAATATCATGAATTAAATGTTCAGCCGGAATTCGATAAAATTCATGATGCGTTAGCGCATTTAGACGCTAAGACAGAATCAGGATTGAGCGATGTTAATCGAAAATTAACGGACTTGAGCATGGACACACCGTCACGAAAAGAATTTAATGAGCATGGTCAAAAGATTCAACGGTTAGAGCGTGAATTGGGATTTGTTTAAAACCTTGGTATACTTATCTTCAATGGATTTTGCCAGAACGTTTGAGGCCAGAAAGCGGCGCAGATTTTCAAGATTTGGTTCCAGGATAAAGTGGTTTAGGTTTTTAGTTATTTCTGGGCTTGTGGTTTCTTTGCTAGGAATATTATCAACCGTAGCAGTTTTCGCCTGGTTTTCCCGCGATTTGCCGTCTCCTGAAAAGATCGTCAGAAAAGCCGGATTTTCGACTAAAATCATGTCCCGTGAAGGAGAGGTTTTGTATGATGTTTACGGTGATGTCCAGAGAGAGTTGGTAAATCTTAGCTTGGTCCCTGACAGCCTTAAGCATGCCACAGTCGCGGTTGAAGACAAAAATTTTTATACTCATAAAGGGTTTGATGTTACCGGAATCGGCCGGGCGGTATTTAATATTGTCCTCCGGCGCCGTCTGCAGGGTGGTTCAACTTTAACCCAACAATTGGTTAAAAATGTTCTCCTGACGCAAGAAAGATCTTTGACGCGGAAATTAAAAGAATTCGTTTTGTCGGTTCAATTGGAAAAAAGATTTACCAAAGATCAAATATTGCAAATGTACCTTCAGGAATCCCCTTACGGAGGACAAGCGGTTGGAGTCGGGACAGCGGCTTTGGTTTATTTTGGAAAACAAGTGGAAGAATTGACATTATCAGAATCGGTTTTTTTGGCCGGACTCCCACAAGCTCCGACTAGATATTCTCCTTTTGGAAAGGATCCTAAAGCGTATATTGCCAGATCCGAACACGTTTTGCGGCGGATGAAAGATGATGGATATATCACTGCGGAGCAGGAAAAATTATCCAGAGCAGAATTAAAGGATCTTAAGTTTAAGCCGCCGGGAGCGACTATTAAAGCTCCGCATTTCGTGATGTATGTTAAGGATATTTTGGCGTCACAATTCGGCGAGGACATGGTTGAAGGCGGAGGGCTGAAAGTAACTACGACTTTAGATTTTAAGCTGCAGGAGAAAGCGGAAAGCATTGTTTCCGAAGAAATTGAAAAGGTTAAAGGTTTAAATATCTCCAACGGAGCGGTAATGGCTATGAGCCCAAACAATGGTGAAATTTTATCAATGGTGGGAAGCCGCGATTTTCATTCGACTGAAATAGACGGTCAAGTCAATGTTACTTTGAGCTCCCGTCAGCCCGGTTCGGCGATAAAGCCGGTGACTTATTTAACGGCTTTAAGAAAAGGGTTTCCTCCCTCTTACATGATTACCGATACTAAAACCAGTTTTGATTCCGGTGATCCGGATAAGCCGTATGAGCCGGAGAACTATGACGGAAAATTCCGCGGTCCGGTCCAACTAAGATACGCTTTGGGGTCCAGTTTAAACGTTCCGTCTGTAAAATTAGTTCAACTGGAGGGATTAAAAAATATGCTGTCGGTGGCTTTTGAGTTAGGCCTGACGACTTTAGAGCCGACCACAGCTAATCTAAGAAGGATGGGTTTATCAGTAACTTTGGGCGGCGGAGAGGTCAAGTTGTTGGATTTAGTTTCGGCTTATAGCGCTTTTGCCAATGGCGGCGACAGAATAGAACCGGTGTCGATTCTTAGGGTTGCTGATTCTAACGGAAAAGTATTATTTCAGCATCATCAGGTTAAAGGCCGGCAGGTTGTCAGTCCGCAGGAGGCGTTTTTAATCAATAATATTTTATCGGATAATTCCGCCAGACTTTTAACCTTCGGAGTCAATTCATTGTTGAATATGGGAACGCGGCCGGTGGCGGTAAAAACCGGAACTACCAATGACCGCCGGGATAATTGGGCGATAGGCTGGAGCCGGTCGGTGGTTGTCGGAGCGTGGGTAGGAAATAACGATAATGCTCCGATGAAAGAAGTTGCTTCCGGAGTTTCCGGGGCCTCGCCGATTTGGAGAAGATTGATGCTGGAGGTTTTAACTTCGTATCCTTCGGAAAATTTTGAAATCCCGCCGGGAATAATTTCCCGCGATGTGGATATAATTTCAGGGTATACAGCTCACGATGGGTTTCCATCCCGGCCGGAATATTTTATGGAGCAGTCAATTCCCGACGGGCAGGACCCGATTCACGTTAAGATTCAGGTTTGTAAATCCGATGGTAAAAAAGCCGGACCGGTGGAAATCGCCAAAGGCGATACGGAAGAAAGAGAGTTTATTATTTTACAAGCCCCTGCCGAATTGCCGGATGCTGACAGAAAAAAATGGCAGGAAGGGATTGACTCTTGGATTGCAAGCCAGGGGGATAATAGATATAAGATTCCGACAGAACAGTGCGGGGCAAGTGATGAGGCTGTCATAAAAGTGAAACAGCCGCAAGATCAAACTAAAATAAATAACAATAGTTTTGATTGGGAAGTGGAAGTTATTACCAATAAAAAGATAGATAAGGTTGAAGTGTTTGTTGACGGCCAGACTCGCCAGACTTTAACTTCTTCCCCCTGGAAATCAACTTTGAATTTATCTAACGGATCGTATAAATTAAAATTTAAAGCCACTTTAGAAGGGGCAAAAGAATTTGAATCGGGAGAAGTTAGGATCGGAATTAATCAGGACTGGAACCAATCCCCTACCCCGACGCCGACTTTAAAGTCGACGATAACCCCTTAAAACCAAAAGAGACGATGGAAAGTAGATGGATGGAAGGTTGGGGTAGAATATAGAAGATGGAGGGTGGAAATGATCTAACTTCTATTATCTATCATCTACCACCACCTTCTACTTTCTATCATCTATCGTCTAAAATCATTCCCTTGTCCTGAAGGTGACGCCGAATTGGGAGGAGAGATCGGTGATTATGTTATCTTTCGCCTGATTGGCTTCGGCTTGAGTTAGCTGTTTGGAATCAGAATTGAATTCCACTCTGACTGTCAATGAATTTTGCCAGATGGTTGATATGGAAACCGCAGCTACAAATTTGGTATTTTTTATTTGATCAACTATTTTTCCAACTAAAGTATTTGGCGGCAAAAGCAAGGTGATATCTTCGATTATTGGAGAATATTTATATTGTTTTGGATACTGAACGTTAATATTGAATTTTGGGCTGACGAACGAAATATTAATGGCCGCGATAATCAAATTTTCATTCTCTGTAATTATTTCAGGGTGAATCCAGCCTATCGATCCGATAATCTCACCATCGCAAACGATTTTGGCCTGCTTGAACGGATGGAGGAAAGGAGTTAAATCGTTTTTTGCCGGTTCAAAATCTAAATTCAGGCTTAGTTGTTTAAATATAAATTCCAGGTCGCCTTTTATTTGTTCATAGTTTTTACAATTTGTGGCGACAGCCAATTCTTGCGGTTGATCAGGGAGTTCGTTTGATGGTTTAGGATAAAAAACCGTTCCCAACTCGAAAATTGAGAAATCCGCGCCGGTTTTTAAGTTAGTTTCAACTGCCGGCAGAATAGTTTCAGCGGTTGATCGGCGCATATATTCGAAATCAGAAGACATTGGGTGTAAAACTTTAAGATGATTTTTGGGATCCATCTTTAACTTTTCAATTAAGTTTTTAGCGATTAAAGTCGAAGCGTAGGTTTCGGTGTACCCTTGACCCGCTATCAACTGCCTTAATCTGCGGTCGTAATTTATGGCCAAAGCGTCAGGGTTGGTGGGGATCTCTCCGGACGGCAAGGTTTTCTTCAGATTGTTATATCCATACAGCCTGACGGTTTCTTCGATCAGATCGGCCGGAATGGATAGGTCTCTTCTGAATGACGGAATCTCATATCCCTTGAGGGTTTTCTTAATTCCGACTTTTAGCAAAATTTTAGAAATTTCTTTTTCGGTCAGAATCAAGCCGGTATATTTTTCTAAAATTTGAGGAGATAAAGAAATGATTGTGGGTTTAACGGGAGGAATTACGGTGTTAATTACGGAAACTTGTTTGCCGCTGGATTCTTTGGCCAGCATGTTTAAAGCCCTGACGGTTACATTTTCAGTTTGCAGTAAATCAATGTTTTTTTCAAATCTATTGGAGGCTTCGGAACGCAATTTTAAAGTTTTGCTGGCTCTTCTGATATTAATCGGCGAATAGACAGGAACAAGTAAATATACTTTTACAGTTGAATCGGAAATTTCAGAATTTAACCCTCCCATCAGGCCGGCCAAATCCACCAGTTTTTTATCGTCTTCAATAATTATTTCTCCGCCTGATAGACTTCTGGTTCTATGATCTAAAAGAGTAATTTTCTCGCCTTTTTTAGCTGACCGCAGAGTTAATTTTCTTTTAAGCTTATCGGCGTCAAAAGCGTGCATTGGCTGGCCGGTTTCCAGCATGAGAAAGTTGGTAATATCAACAATGTTATTTACCGGTCTGATGCCGGACATTTCCAGTAGATTTTGAATTTCAGAATTTGACGATTTCACTTTTACATTGGAAATCTCAACCGCGGAATAAGACGGACACAAGTCTTTGTCTTTAATTGTTAAACCGATTGGCTGGCGTTTTAATAATTTCAGCTTATTTATTTTTGGCAATTTTAATTCCCGGTTAAAAACAGCCGCGGTTTCGCGGGCAATTCCGATGACGGATAAAGTATCGGGGCGGTTGGAGGTGATTTCAAATTCAAAAACTGTCCCCAGTTTATGTTTTCGAATCGATTCAACTTTATTGCCGGCAAAAGTCATTTTTTCGGCAAATTCGGTATCGGATATTCCGTTTAAGTCAACAAATTTTTGGAGCCAGAGTTTTGGTATTAACATATTTATGTGTCATTCCGGACTTGCCTGCCCGCCTATGGAGGGATCCGGAATCTATTTAAATAGATTCCTGCTTTCGCAGGAATGACATGGTTTTATCGGAATGACATAATTATGGATTTAAAAATCTAACGTTTCCTTCATATAGGTTGCGGATGTCGGCAATTCCGTATTTCAGCATCGCCAAGCGCTCCGCTCCCATTCCGAAAGCCCAGCCCTGATATTTTTTGCTGTTGATTCCGCAATTTTCCAGTACCTGCGGATGAACCATGCCGCATCCCAAAATCTCCAGCCATTTGCCGTTTTCCATCTGGACTTCAACTTCCAAGCTGGGTTCTGTATACGGAAAATGATGGCCGTAAAATCTGACTTTCCGGTTGGAATCGAACAATTGTTTGGCAAAATGTTCCAGCATCCCCAATAAATCCGTTAAAACCGTTTTGTCGTCGACCATCAGGCCTTCAATTTGGTGGAAACTGGGAAGGTGGGTAGCGTCAATGGTATCGCGGCGGTAGACCCGGCCCGGAACTACAATCCTGATCGGCGGTTGGTGCGATTCCATATATCTGACTTGGACCGAACTGGTATGGACTCTTAATAATCTTTTTTCGTCAAAATAGTATGTCTCTTGAGTGTCGCGGGACGGATGATCAGGTCCCAACAACAATTTTTGGAAATTAATTTCATCCCATTCGACTTCGGGGCCTGTCGCAATGCTAAATCCGAATTTTCCGAAAATATCTTCAACTTCATGGAAGATTTTTGTTATCGGATGCAGTGAACAGGTCGGACTTGGTTTTCCGATAACTGTCGGGTCAAAGAATTCCGGGTTGATTTTAACTGTAGACGACTGTTTGGTTTTCTCATTGATCGCCATTTCAATCTGGTTCTTAGCTTCATTGACAGCTGTACCATAGCCTGAACGTTGTTTTGGGTCCAATTTCGGCAAAGTCTGAAGCAGTTTATTTATCTCTCCCTTACGGCCCAAATACTTAATTCTCAATTCCTCAAGCTCTTCAGCGGATTGCGCTTGTGAAATTAAAGCAATGGCGTTGTTTTTCAAAGACAGTATTTCTTCTGAATTCATAGATTTGATTTTATCAGGTTATTGATACGTTAAACAGGTTTAGCTTCGTCTAACTTGCCATCCTTGTCTTGGTATTGACTCTAGGCCTTCAAGATTTTCAGTTTGGATATATCATTTTATAACTTAAAAAAACCGGTTAAAATAAAAAACCCTCCGGTTGGAGGGTGATAAACTTTTATTATTTAATGCGGATTATTTTTTAATACCCTCCCCTACCGCTTTGCGGCTAAAATAAACGAAGGTAAAGAAAAATAATCCGTTGGTCATATTTTTATGTATTCTAACCGGTTTTGACGGCGACGTCAAATACGGCTTTAAAAGTTGAATTATCTTCGGCAGCCAGATGGGCCAAAATTTTCCGGTCAATTTCGATGTTGGCTTTCTTGGATAAATTAATGAATTTTGAATAGCTCATTTTTTCATCAATCGCTCTCAAGGCGGCGTTAATTCTGATTATCCACAGGCTCCTGAAGTCGCGCTTGCGGCGCTTGCGGCCGGCAAATGCGTATTGACCGGCATGAACGTCAGCTTCCCGGGCGACCTTGTATAACCGGTTCTTTGTCATCCGCATCCCTTTGGTGCGGCTCAAGACTTTTTTATGATGGCGGTGTCGGGTGAACCCGGTTTTGACTCTCATTTTCTTTTCTTTACTCCCATAACTCTTCTAATCTTTGCGGCGAACTTGCCTTTTAATTGTTTCGGGACACCGTAGCCGCGGATCGTACCTTTACGCTTCTTGCGCCGGAGATGCCGGCTATTTTGGGTCATGTGCATGACCTTGCCGGTTTTAGTAATCCGGAAACGGATTTTAAGCGATGACTTGGTCTTGAGTTTTCGTTTTTTCATTTGATTTAATTGGTTTAAATACGACTTCCAGATTTTTGCCTCTTAATTTGGCTTCGGCTTCCGGCTCTCCGTATTCAGCTAAAGCCTGCTTGCACTGTTGTAGGATATCATAACCGAACTGCTTTTTGGTAATTTGCCTGCCTTTAAAATAAACTACCAGCCTGACCTTGTCTCCTTCTTTTAAAAACTTCTTGGCTCTTTTCAGCCTGACGTTCAAGTCATTGTCGGCCATGAATGGGGTCAGGCGCAGTTCTTTTAATTCCTGTGATTTATTTTTCTTTTTACTGGTTTGCTCCTTTTTTTCCTGTTGGAATTGAAATTTTGAAAAATCGATTATTTTGGCAACGGCCGGTTTGGCGCTCGGGGCGACCAAAACCAGATCTAAATCCATTTCTTGGGCTTTCTTTAAGGCTTCGGCTTTTGACATGACGCCGATTTGAGCCCCGGCTTCGTCTATCACCCGCATATTATCGACACGGATATATTGGTTAATGTAATAAAACTGTTTAATGGCTTTGATCCTCCGAACCTCCTGTATTTTATCAATTCTGGCCTTTAAATACAACAGGCCCTAAATGTTTTGTTCAGATTCCTGGTTTTGGCCTTACCACCCACCACCGATGGAATTCATCGGGAAGCCCACCGTTGATAAGCTTGACGACAAATATGTCATTTAAAGTATCACTTCGCAATTATCAAAACTTCTTTTGAAGAGCCGTTACTTAAAACATATTTATACTCTAGCTTTCTCACCTCAATATTTTTTTTATATTGTTCTAACATTTTTACTAATTCTTCTATTGTCGGAATACCGTCATCTCGATAAGAAACAACCAAAATTGAATCCTTGAATTTTTTAAACAATTTTTCAAATGCTTGACGTATTTCTCCTTTATTGCACCATTCATTTTTGCCATTTTTTATTTTTTTATGCTTTGACTTTTCATCAATCAAATTTGGCCATTGATCATAAAAAACAATTCCTTCAAGAAAATGATAAAAATCAAAATAATTTACACCCAACCCTTTTCCTGAAATATATGGCGTGTCAATATAAACTAAATCCGCTTTAATATCTAAATCAAAAATGTCTGAATGAAAGGTTTGGTTTTTCTTATTGTTGTCAAAAACAGCGTTGTTTCCTTCTTCTACAAATTTTCTAAAGTGATCTGCAAAGGGAGTGTCCCAAGTTTTTTTATTTCCAAAACTTCTTTTTACTTCCGCCGTTCGTATGTATAAATTTTTTCTATGAAATAAGTTATATGGTCGTTTGATTATGCATGACTGAAATAAAGAGTAATAAGCCAACGCTTGCTTATTCTTATCTTTTATCTGGTTTACATTTGTTATTACGACATCAAGCCATTTATTTTCTTCGTCAGTAAAATAAATATCGTGGAAAGTGTCATAAACAAAAGTCGGGTATTTATTTTTTGAGTGTTTCTTTAGAATAAAATCAATATCATTGTCAATCAACACGGTTTCAGAATTCTCAATTATGGCAAGCCCGACATAATAATTGAATTTTAAAGAATCATTATAAAATACTTGCTTGCCGTTTTTCTTAAACATATAACCAACGCAACCGGTGCCGCCAAAAGCGTCAAGAACAGAATTAAATTTTAGATCCTTCGTATAATAATCAATCCATTTTACTATTTTATACTTACTCCCTTGATAGCGCGTGGACGGTAAAACACCAGCCTTATTAGCAGGCAGGTCGCTAAAAAGTTGCGATTGTTGTTGTTTTACTTTGGTCATAGCGCTATACATTTTTGGTATTCCTATATTTCAAATATTCTCTTAAGTTTGTATACGGCGGTTTTCGCAACTTTACGCTCCGCGACATTTCCGCCGTCATATAGTTCATCCAAAAATCATCGAATATTTTTACGCCCAATTTTGAGAATGGCCCTGTGCCTTCTTTAAGTTCGGAAATTTTAACGCAAGAACCGATATTTTTCGTATTACCACTTCCGGGGCGGTCTTTGGCAATTTTATATTTTTCTTGAACGATAAAATCAAAATCCTTCACTACTGATAGAATTTCTTCTAAATCGTTTATCGTATAAACCCTGTTTTCATCAATAAGATCTTCCTGCTGGGTATATATAGCGCCTAAAATGTAATGTTTGCTATATTCTTTGTATGGGAAAGTAATATTTTTCTTTGAACCTCTAAAACGAAAGTAACCCGTAAAAGCGCCAAGCGTAAAACCAGAAACAGCGTCAGGATTTTTTCGATAAGTGCTTTTTAAATCAAGGGCTATTTTCTGTTTGTCTTTTGTTATAAAAGTAATGTCAGGATAATGATTTTGTTCGGTGCAAAAATGCATCTCAAAATCATTTTCCTTTGCGAATTTCTGCAAAACAGGAAACATCATCAACTCAATAATTTTGGAAACCACCTTTGTATCAACAGAGATTGTATAAATATTTTTTGCAACATCAATAAACCCTTTTACTGACCAATCCCCCGAAGGAGTAGCCAGAACTTTACGAAAATCTTCGGCGAGTTTCAATAAACTTTTTTGAAAATTATCCTGTTCCATATTATTTATTTGAATAAATCATCAACACCAATTTCTAATGCTTTGGCAATTTTAATTAAGGTTTTAATCGCGGGATTTTGATTGACATCATTCTCAACTTTAGCAAATGTTTTTCAGGATTCGACTTTTCGATTTTTTCATACTATAAATATAACACGATTTATGTGTTTACTTTCTCGTCGATCTCTTTACGAATATTAACAATAAACTCGTTCAGCGAATGTTGCCCGTGATCTTTTCCGCTTCTACCACGTTCGGATACGGTTTGAGATTCTTGTTCCTTTTTCCCTACAATCAGCATATATGGAACTTTCTGCATTTGGGCGTCGCGGATCCGGGCGCCCAGCGGTTCGCTTCTGTCGTCCAATTCAACTCTGATATTGGCTGATTTAAGTTGCCCCTCAACTTTTTTGGCATAGTCCAGCTGTTTGTCTGTAATCGGTAAAATAACCGCCTGAACCGGTGCAAGCCAAACCGGAAACGCTCCGCCGAAGTGCTCGATTAAATACGCGATAACTCTTTCAATCGCGCCGATTGAGGAACGATGCACGACAATGGCCTGTTCATCTTCGCCTTTCTCGTTGACATAGTTTAAATTGAAACGCTTAGGCATAACAAAGTCATATTGAACTGTAAAAGCCGTATCCTCTTTGCCGTTGACGTTTTTCATCTGAATATCAATTTTAGGTCCGTAAAATGCGGCTTCTCCGGGGGCCTCTACAAAGTGAGCTTTTCGCTCTATAAGGGCCTGACGCAATATTTCTTCCGCATGGTCCCAAGCGGAATCATCTTTATAGTATTTCTTATCATCAGACCGATCTCCCAATGAAAGGCGGTAGGTGTAATTTTTACCGGGTTCAAGGCCCAAAACATGAGATAATTTTTCAATAAGGTTGAGAACTTGATTAATTTCTGCCGAGGCTTGGTCTTTACGGCAGATGATATGAGCGTCAGCCAGACAGAACGATCTGGTTCGCTGTAGGCCCATAAGCTCTCCGGCTTTTTCAAAACGGTAAAGTTTGGCTAGTTCAGCAATCCGAAGCGGCAATTCCTTATAACTATGAGGACGGGAAAGATAAAGTTCAAAATGATGAGGGCAACTCATGGGACGAAGCATAAATTCTTCATCCTCAATTTTAATAGGGGCGTACATTGAGTCTTTATAATATGGATAGTGACCGGATTTTTTATATAAATCGAGTTTGGCGATATCCGGAGTGTAAACATGCAGGTATCCGTCTTTGATCTCTTCATCCACAACCCAACGTTCTAATTCACGGCGGACAGTTGAGCCTTTTGGAGTCCATAAAGGCAAACCCTTGCCAACTGTGTCGGAAAAGGTAAATAAATCCAGCTCGCGGCCTAATTTTTTGTGGTCCTTGTCTTTTAAAACATTTTCATCCATATAAAAACAATAATCCACCTATTTTCATCAGTCCCAGGGTTCCAACTGATTACTCAAGGTGGCTCAATCTAACTTTTGGCTTAAGGAGTGGTGAGTTCCGTCAACGCCAAACCAACAATATATTTATACTATCAAAATTTAATAGTATTTGCAATATGTGGACCCGAGAGGTATCGAACCTCTGGCCTCTTCGATGTCAACGAAGCGCTCTACCACTGAGCTACGAGTCCACTGATAAAATGATTTTATCATTTTTCTAGTTTGATAAAAATCCTGTTACACCGCCTGTTATCTCAGGTTGGGCTAAAAAAGCGGTTGCCATAGAACTTAAGGGTTCGGATTGTTTCGTTCCCGGATTGTCCTTAAACATTCCCCATTCCCGGGGTAACGGTATATCTCTTCTGGCAATTCTAGGCACTGTTCCTCCGGCATAATAAGGTTCTCCAGCTCTGATTATTTCTGTTTTTTTATTCGGCATTGATTATTCACCTCCTCCCAACAAAAATCCCCCATTTCTGGGGGTTTTAGGTTTAAAAATATTTTTTGTCTTTTACACCATCACCCCCGCTTCAACCCCGTTAATGAGGTTAAGGCGGTTAATAATGGTAATAGTGACAAAATTTATTGATGACATTTGGATATATTATATAAAACCGAGTTTTTTGTCAAGAACGAAGTTTACGAAACGGCAGATGTCCGATTGTGAAGTTTCGTAAACTTCACAAGAGATCCTTCGACTCGTCGAAGACTCCTCGCTCAGGATTGACGCGCTTACGCGGTCAACCCGGGGCCATTTGGGCCGAGCGTTCGGATGATAGCATGTATTTGGTGCCGGATTTTTTAAATTGGGCCCAGAAGAACGGGACGTGATCTTTGCGCTTGTTAAATTCCTGCATCCAGCTGGCGCTGTCGTCCAGCCGTTTTTTGATTAGCTCCAGAGATCTTTTCAGAGTTTCAAAAAATCCAAGGTGATATTTTCCGGGATTGACCGGAGCTTCAAAAGCCGCCTTTTCTACTTCCGACGAAAAATTTTGGGTGGATTTGGCGATTTTCAAAATGGCGTCGCGAAGGGACTCAATCTGTTTTTCCACTTCTTTTTGTTTATTCAGAAAGCGTTGCCGGTCCTCATCTTCGTGTTGTTTAGCCATCATGATTTCGCGGAAGCGTTGTTCTTTTTCCTGTTTTTTGGACTCTTCGGCTCTGAAAGCCTCGCTGACGCTGAAATCATTTCCCGGCCTTAATTCGGAGGGTAAGGCATCAACTCGGGAATTGGCCGCGCTGGCCTTGAAAGCCTCCAAAAAACCATTAGGCCTTGAGATTCCGGATTGTCCGGCATTCTCCTTGAAAGCTTCCAAAAAGCTAGTTGCTCTAGTTCTAGTTTTGGGTTTAGCTGGGTCGAAGTGCCCGAATGGATCTGATTGATTATTGGTATACATATATTTATTTTATCCTACGACAAATCGCCCCTCCATGTCCGGGAAGAGGTTATTACGTATTAGATATGCGGATTATATCAGTGGGAAACCAGCCAGTCAACCGCCCGGGCAGTCCGGTCTTTACCGGTATATTCGTTCTTTTCGGCAATTTTATCCAGGGCTAAATTTAAAGTCAGCATTTCTGTGGCGGATTTTTGATAAGACTGACGAAGTTTTTCGGGCATCAGTTGTTTAGCTGCCAAATATTGGTCCATAGTCATGCCGATGGATTGGACTTGATCTACCAATTGGGATAGCCGCAAATTAACTTCTTCTTCGACTAAAATCTGAGGAAGATCGACTTTTACCGTGTCTAAAAGAGTATCAAAAGCAATTTTTAACTTTTCGTCTTTTGACGGGTCTTTTTTATCCGGAGTAATTATTTTAGACGGAGCCAAAGCCGATTTTAGTTTTTCTTCCAAATCAGCGAGATCTACTTCTGGTTTGGTGATGACGGTAATTTCAAATATCCAGTCCTGATTCTCCTGGGATTGGATCGGTTTGACCCGGGGTTGGATAAACGGAATCAACTTTCTGGTTTCAGCTTCCTTTTTATAAGCTTTGGGCAATACGACTTCTATGACTTGACCAAAGAGCTTTTTCTTATCGGCTTTTTCTTCAACTAAGTTAACCGGAGCCATTCCTTTGCGAAATCCGGGTAATTCTGCCTGTGACACAAGGTTTTTAAGCTGATTTTGATATTCTTCCTGTACCTCCGGCCACGGGATAGTGACGGTGAAAACAATGATATTTGATTGAGGTTGAATGTTTTCTGACATTATCTATGATTTTATCACGAATTATTTTTTTGGGGTGCTAAAAGGTTTGTGCTCTATTTACGAACAACTTCGAACTATATTTAAAAAGGTAGGTTCATCCCGCTAAGCGGGATTTGCCACGCTTCCCTCGACTTCGCTCAGGACAGGCCGGCGCGGCAGTTTACACTGAGCTTGTCGAAGTGCCGCGCCTCCGTTTACCCTGAGCGCAGTCGAGGGGCTATTTTTTGCGCGCGCGATTTTTAATTAGAAGACTTACAAATTGCTTTTCTTTAACGAGCTAAGTTTTTTCTCTGCAGCCTCATGGTAGAAGTAATCCTTTTTACCATGTCCAATAGCTTCCTGATAATATCTTTTTGCATTGTCGGTATCTCTTAGTTCTTCATAAATTCTTCCGATTCTATAAGCTGCATACACAGGATCAACATCAACCCGCGACTCATAAAGTTCCCGCGCTTTTATTGCAACCTCTTCCCTTGGCCTTTGGGCCATAAGTAGCAGACTAATTTCCTTTTCTAGTTGATTACGTTTTGCAGTGACTGGATCAACAACTTTTTTCTCTTTTTTTTGCCTGTGTTTTTTCAAACTCCCCGAAGTTCATTGAGCGAGGTGCAATATCTGCATTGTCATAGTACTAGGCATTGTTTTTCGATTTCGTTTTTAGTATTGCGTTTAATTGTTGATAAATTATCAACCTCAAGTTTTGCCCTTTGCCCAACTTGTTTATCGATTGAGCCCCACATTTGTTGTTGCAAACCCAAGTATTTTCCTCTGCCGCTTTCTATTCCCTCTTTGATTTTCTCGTCTGGGAATTCTTCCTTGGTAACGCTTTCTTGTTCCCGTACGAAATCAAAGAAAGACCCTGAGGGATTTTTTAATCTGTAAATTAGAATTGAATTTAGAAAAGCCTCTCTCTCCTCAGGATTGTGAATATAATCATGTAGGGATTTTGCGTCTGAATAAATCTCTGCTTTGATGGCATGGGTTAATTCATGCGCTTTGGGGATAATAGAGGCCCCTTTTTTTACTACCACTAATGGAAATGGTGTGTCCTTTTTGATCGCTAATGCCATCTTCATGGCAGTAAGAAGCACTTCATGCTTGCCTGCCTTCATGGTAAAGGCAACCATGTTGGAATAACTTACAATATTGTTGCGGCTCAATATATTTACGGCCTGATCAATGTCTAATATTAGTAAAGCGGCTTCATCAAGTTCCAGATAAAAAACATTTTGCCTGTTTTTGCTATATAGTGCATCAATCGCTTCAGAAGGAATTTCATCACGCTCTAGGAGTTCATCAAAATTACCGATTTGATAGGTATCGGCAGTTTGTTCGGGACGTCTAATCTCTTCTACTGGTAACTTTTTTTCTTGAGGCGTGCTGTCTACAAATTTGCGCGACAAAGCATTTATCCAACTTGGCTCTTGTCCTTCAATGCTCCTTGCTACATTTTCTTTTATCACTTTCAATGCAACACCTTTTAAGGTGGTGGGTCTTTGAGGTTGGCTTTCTCCTTCCATAATTCTCCTTTACAAACTAGTTTATCAAAACTTTGTTGTCTATGTTATTGTGAAAGCGTGCTCAATAGGTTATCTTTTTTGATGGCCGTCTTGGGCAGATCCTAACAGATTTGCGTACAACCAGGGCGGCCATTTGAGTTTCAGAACCTTAAAATTTTTGCACATTTTCTTTTCCGCCTTCGGCGGAATATTCGGGCCGACTTTTTCGGGGGCGCGGCCAGCGCCTACCCCGACGGTCTCCTTTTGTGCTCTACATATATTCAAATTCGAACGTATTTCAAAGGGGCGGCGGTTGCCGCCAACCAACCGCCGCACTATCTGTAGCTCGGCCTGCGGCCTCGCTTATCTTCAGCGCGCTATCGTTTTTTCTTTTAAAAGGAGAAAAAATACCTTCGGCGTCCTGGTCTAACTGGTCTAATAAGTAGGTGGAAGTTTTCCAATGTTCCCGCTTGGACGGTGCGGCAGGAGGGGGTTGGCGGCGCTGGCCGGAAGATTAAACTTAAAAATTTATAGGTAACACTTCTACTTGAAAATGGGGGGCAAGAATGAATTAGGTTAGTTAGGCTGAGTTTGTGAGGTAAGATGGGATTCACATTGTCTACTTTTTGACACATGTACCTCCCGAGTCGGGATAACTTCCATCTAATTTACAGGTATAGCCGTTCGGGCAGGTGACGCCTGCAAATCCACCGCAAAATGTTTCTTGTCCCTCAGAATTAGAGAGAGGGGTGGGTGTAGGAGTTGGCGATGATTTGGGTGTGGGTGTGGGTGTGAAAGTGGATCCAGACAAGCATTTTCTAATAAGGTAATAATCGGTATTGCGTTGGAAGACTATCAAATAACCCCCTCCCCCAATACTCTTTAAAGAGGGTCTCAGTACAAGAGGATTTGTTTCTGAAGATGCTTCTTCAGAGAGAATAATGGCGTAATCGTCGGTTGTGCCAAATATTTTATCTGGCCCATAAGAAATTCCTTTTAAAACATGATAATTTGGCTGCGGCAGCGCAACAAAAGCGAGCAAACCGTCTTTTACACCAATTTCCCCAGTCACAGTTCCCACCCACCCGTCTTCAATGAGCCTAATATTCCTTTTATCATCCTTCGTAAGTGGTTGGTGGTCAGCCCCGAAGTCATAAACATAGATCTCACGACGTTGCTTTACCCCTCCATCAACTAATAGCAGTCGTGTATAGGCGACGCCGTTCTCATAGGCCTCAACCTCTTGAATCCTGGTTTTTGTTGCGAGCAAGACATTGCTGATGTCGTCACCTGTGCCAAACACGCGATCAGCGCCAAAATATGTCATCCTGACCTCGCCAATACCACTATCCGGCGTCCAAACCGCGTGAGAGTTGCTTATCGAAAATAACGTGACGTAATTTATAAACACCCCCGTGGCAATATCTTTCACCCCAATATCGTCATTGGTACCAATTTGCTTATCTGGTCCGGCTTCATAAACCAACAACTTTGTCGTGCCTGCACATTGAGGTTTTTTCTGAAACTCCCACCAAATAGCCTTAGAGCCGTCATCGGATATTTCTTGGCTCAAGGTAAAATAACGACCACCACAATCAATATTGTCTGGATTGTCTCTAATAATAATTTCCCTATCGCTTTCTATTTTGTTTAAATTTTCATAAACAATCTGGTCAGAATCCGGTTTCGAACCTACTCCCCTCCAATAAACTACGCCGTTTTGACTCGACAAAGCTGGTGCCTTCAGCGCCGAAAACCCTTCCTTTATTAAAAAAGATATCTTTATCGATAATGGATTGGTTAAATCATAAATTCCAATGGTATCATTTTTATTACTATAATCGGTTACTAGCATCGCATCGTTCTTGCCAGAAGGGCCGTTAAAACTTGGATTCGATCCAACTTCTGAGGTAGTAAAAATCAACTTAGGAGAAATCGGTTCACAAGAAGGAGTGGACGATCCCAGAGTAATCTGTTCTCCTTTAGCCTTGCTTCTATTATCAAATGATAAATTTTTATTATTAACTAACCAAATCGTCAGTAGAGTAATGGCCACCACCGCCCCGAAAATAATAGTATTTCTAATCGCTTTTCTTTTTTCTGGAACAGGCACTAGATAATTAATCGGATTTTGCCCGATTTGTTGGGTACTTTGCCCTTCTACATTTAATTGGTTTTCCCTATGTATCTCCAAATGTACCTCCAAAAAAAAGTATATCATAATTTTGGATTTCAAGTATGCTAAACTGAATTAAAGTTCTTTAAAAATTTTTGCGTTTTTATTTTGAAATCATTTCTTAAAAGAAATGATTTTTCGAGCCGACTTTTTCGGAGGCACGGCGGGCGGGGGCGCCGCTGAAGACTCTCGTCGGAATGGTTCGCCGTGCCCGCCCCCGCGGCCAGCGCCTACCCTTCCGATCTCTTTTTGTGCCGAGGAGAGGACTTGTCCTGCGAAGCAGGATCTGGCTTTGCCAGAAACTCATCCACTAAACTGTGTCGGAGAGAGGAATCGAACCTCCAAGGGTTTCCCCATACGGTTCTAAGCCGTACGCGTCTACCAGTTTCGCCACTCCGACATTTTTTTAGACTAAGAATATTTTAGCAGGGATCAGTAAATTCTGTTTATACCCGAAGTATTGACAAACCGATACACATCTGATATACTACGAGATAGATCCTGAGGTAGACCTCACCGGGCCTACGTCGGGGTTTTTTTGGATGTACCCGATTTTTGCAAAAAATCGTTGGTACATCCAATCCGCCAAAGCTTGCTCCACGAGCCGTCTACGAATAGTAGCCAAAGGCGAGTGGTAAAAGCAGGCGGATATTTCCTTTACTTTACTTCCCGGCCCCATACAAGTTTTCCATGAATTGTTTGACACCTTTTGCCCATGCTCCGTTAGGAGAGTTGGGGGTATACCTGGTCATCATTTCTTCCGGAGTATCTAGGCCTCTTTTAGTGATATAATTCTCGGCCACACCGGTCATAAATTTAGTTATCCCCTCTTCCCAATTTTGAAAACACAAAGTCCCGGCAGAATGAATCCCATAACCCCAAGCGTTAAAACAATTAGGCGGCATTTTTTTGCCTAAATTGCTCTCATTTTGACCAACAGCTATAGTTAAAAATGCCAGATATGTTGGATCTACGGGAAGCCTGTTCCCCAACTCTTCGGCCTTGGCGACGATAAACTCCCCTGCCCCAGTCATAGGGGATTGATATTTGGCTAAATAATTATTAATAATTAAAGGCCGGGCGTCGCTGGATTTAATCTCAGTTTTTAACTCGCTGACCGCTTGTGGGATGGCGGCATACGCCAGCGTTGATCTTATGGCCGAATCGGAACTGACGCCCAATACTTTCTGATTTGATGAAACAGACGAGGCGCTTATAAATGCATAAGTCCACAGACTAAGCAAGACCGTTATTAGTGATCCGACAAACCAAATAGGCACAGTTAGAAGTTTTATCATTGGGCAGAATTTGATACTCCCCCAATTTACCCGATTAGCGGAGTAAATGCAAGTTTGAGGTTTTTATTGTCAACCCAAAAAGCGTCTAGCCCTAGACATTGATAGCTCTAGACATTGATAGTATAGTTATTATATTATATGATTATATGAATAATTATATGGGGAAAGTTTTAATCTTATTAGTCATACTGTTGTCTTCATTAGTACTTTTGCAGGGAGTGAGGCGGTTGCAACTGAGGGCTAAAATCGGTCAATCTCAACCGGTTCAAAATATCTCCCCGACACCCACCTCAGCCAAATCAGGAAAGACGATCACCCCTTCCGTCCAACCGAAAATCACCACCTCCCCCTTCGGCGTCATGATCTCGGGGACGACCTCTCAAGTCAAAGCCCAAACAGCGGTCAAGTTAGGAGCCAAGTATTACCGACCGATTGCAGTCTTTCTGGATAAATGGTCTGGGACCTGTGCGGAGTGTGACGCCGCCGTTGGAGTCGGACTCAAACTGGTTTTAACCATTCGTAACAATGGCGGTGCCGGACAGCCCTCTACTCCTCCTTCGGATCTAAACGCCTTCAAACAAACCTTGGCTCAAATCATCGACAAATACAAACCCGAAATTCTAGTCATCGAAAACGAAGAAAATTCAGCCGCCATCTTCTACTCCGGCACAACCAGTCAATATCTCCAGGAACTCAAAGCCGGTTGTGAAGTCGCTCATCAAAAAGGGATCAAGTGCACCAATGGTGGTCTAGTCAGTTCATTAGTCGTCTTCCTCGTCGCCGACAGTTACCAACAAGCAGGTGATCAAAATAAGGCCAATGAGTATCTAAACCGCACCCTGATCGGCGCAAAACAAAAGTTAATTTCGCAAGCTAATTCGGCAAAAGGTCGCGAAGAAATTGCCCAGGGGAAGGAGTTTCTAGCCGGCTACAAAGGCGCCGGGGCAGACTTCATGAATTTCCACTGGTATATCGCTGATACGAAAGCTCTGGGTGAAGCCGTCAGTTATTTACGGGCAGCCTCAGGCTTACCAGTCATGACCAACGAAGTCGGTCAACAGGCCAACACCGATCCCAGTCAAGTCACCAGTGTGATGCAGGAAATAGTCAATCTGGGTCTTCCCTACGCACTCTGGTTTAGTATGGACACCAACCCCCCCAACGGCGCTCGGGCTCTAAACGAAACCAACGGCACCCTTAGGCCCAACGGTGAGGCCTACGCGCAGTTTATCAGGAGTAATTTTTAAAATAACTTCAGATATGATTGAGTATATCTACAAAATCGCTCGAACTTATTTAAAATTACTCATGCAGTAACTGGTGGTACATTTCAAGAGCAATAAAGGAAAGAGCAATGATGGTGGGCCCGAGAATGATACCAAAAAGTCCAAAGAGTTGAACTCCGCCCAAGACGCCAAACAATATGAACAAAGGGTGAAGGCGAGTTTCCCCGGCTACGATTTTAGGATTTATGACGTTATCCATAAGCAGGTTGGATATAATGCACCACGCGGCTATCCCGATACCGCTTACGAGATTGCCAGTTACTATGAGGTAGAAAGCTGCCGGAAGCCAAACGAGGGTAATTCCTACCACAGGCATAAGCGAAGCCAAACCATATAAAGCTCCCAAGAGTACAGGAGAAGAAAGACCAAAAATAGCAAATCCTACTCCTCCTAACACCGCCTGAATTGCAAGGACGATGAGATTGCCGCGAATAGTCGCGCTTATCACTTCGGTAGCCCGAGAAGATAGGCGATCAGTATCTGTTTGGCGCAGCGGATTTACGCTATAGATATAACGTAAAATAGTTTCTTTTTGCGTCAGGAAGTAAAAAGTCACAAGCAGAGCAAGCAGACCATTGAGAATAAGACCAAACGTTTGGGAGAGTATGGAAGTTAAACTTGTTGACACAAAACTAAGTATCGTGACAATATATTTATTGGCTTCAAATTCAAGGTGTTGCGTAGAAATTCCCCATTGATTGAGATAGCCGTAGGCTGTTTGTGTCAGCTCATTTCTTGATCCGGCATTGGCCTGTATAAAGCCTAGCAGATCACTTATTTCCTTTATTAGAAGTGTCGTAATTGTAGAAAAGGGAATGGTCACAACGAGAATAAATACAACCATCGCAAAGATTGCAGAGACAGCTTTGGGTAAACGGATTCTTTGGTGCAAATACAAAAATAATGGGTTTAAGAAGACGCTTAAGATAAAAGCGGTGAGAAATATAAAGAGAAATGGCTGGAGTATGCGAAAAAGAAGAAACAATAGCCCAAGGACAACGGTAAGTGTTGTCCCCGCAATAAGTACAGATTTCATTTCTTGTCCTCCACAATTTCTCCCTCTACAATATTGCTTGTATCAAAACCAGCAGTGTGAGATTTCCTTTTAGGAAGATGTTGATTTCTTACGACTTTCCTTAACAGATAAAAAAGCGCCAGCGGCGCTATAGATACCAGTATCTTTCTGATTAGAGCAATTGGAATCATTCTTTCTCTTAGTATGCCATAAACAGTGATGGCAAAAAGCTTAACGCAGTTTATTCAGGATTTCCCCCAATTTTTTAATCTCTTCTCCGTATCTTCCCCAATCTCCTTCGCGCTGGGCGCGGGTGGCGGCATCATACGTCTCGGAGGCCTGTTTGGTGAGATTCTCCTTACTCGCGTCAATTGGCCCTACTGGTGGAGCTGTTGCTCCTCCGGGCTTGGCTTGTTGGCCGATACCAGCGCCAAAGAGTCTGGCGAGCCCTGCCTCCAATGTTTCCTCCATGGCTATTTTGTTTTCATAGGCGACAATCACCCGTTTGAGTTCGGGGATTTTACCGGTATCTGCTTTAAGATAGAGCGGCCGGACATAAAGGAGAGATTCCTCAATCGGGATGGCCAGAAGAGACCCTTGAATTACTTGTGAGCCGCCTTGATCCCATAAAGAAATTTGCCGGCTGACTTCCGCGTCCTGATTGATCCGGCCGATGATTTGTTTGGGCCCGAACACCAATT